>ENA-ORBV01000290-ORBV01000290.1-microbial-mat-metagenome-genome-assembly--contig:-NODE-290-length-113553-cov-9.687176_pt1 | contig 113553 bp, 96 predicted proteins | sample MGYA00237777_ERZ505514 | MGnify/ENA primary metagenome ERZ505514 (study PRJEB26160, sample SAMN06269048) | microbial mat metagenome | isolation source: Oligotrophic lake microbial mat | place...
TAGTGCGACGGTGCGAGTGCGACACGTTCATGCCCCACGAAGGGCCTTTGCCACACACTTCACATACAGCAGCCATGACGTACTTCTTCCAGGAGCGAATCGAAACGAGCGCAGGGATGATACCAGCGTCGGTAGTGTTGCGGCGTGGCGACCCTGGAACGTTTCAGTCCCGATGCGCTGCGCAAGACGGTCATCACGTTCCGAGATGCCATGAAGGCGCACGCAGCCGGTATCAACCGACTGAACGTCTACCCGGTCCCCGATGGCGATACCGGCACCAACATGGCCCGCACGCTCGATGCGGTGGTCGCCGAACTCGACGGGGCCGACCACGGTTTAGAGCCGACCTGCAACGCCATCAGTCACGGCAGCCTGATGGGCGCTCGAGGCAACAGCGGTGTCATTCTCAGCCAGATTCTGCGCGGGCTGGTCGGGACGCTGAAGAGTGCCAGCGAGGGCACGGGCGCCAAGGTGGCCGAGGCGCTGAAGGCAGCATCGGCCGCGGCCTATTTGTCGGTGCTGCGGCCGATCGAAGGCACGATCCTCACCGTGGTGCGCGAAGCCGCCGATGGCGCACACGCCGCGGCGCAAGAGGGCGAATCGCTGGTCGGGGTGTTGCGTGCGGCCCGAGCGGCGGGCAAGTCGGCACTCGATCGCACACCCGAGATGTTGCCAGTGCTGAAGGATGCTGGCGTCGTAGATGCGGGCGGTGCTGGCTTCATGCTGTTACTCGACGCTGCGCTCCACGTCGTTGACGGTGTTCCGATTCCGGAGCCCGAAGAGTTCGACGGCCCGACGGAAGAACAGCTGGAAGCTGCGTCGCATCGCCACAACGAGAACGGAATCGACGTCAGCGAGTTGCAGTACGAGGTCATGTACTTCATGGATCTCGACGACGCGCAGATCCAGCCGTTCAAGGAAGGCTGGGGTGAGATCGGCGACAGCATCGTGGTTGTCGGCGGCGAGGGATTGTGGAACTGCCATGTTCATACCAACGATGTCGGCGCCGCGATTGAGGTGGCCCTCGACCTGGGCGGACGACCGAAGAAAATTCGCATCACCGATCTGTTCGCCGAAATGGCCGAACTCGGCGACACTGTGCACGCGCACCGCGAGGCTGCACTTGTCGGTGGGGCGACGGCTGCAGCGCACGCCGCGCGCGCGGGTGGGGGATTGCCGCCAGTCAACTGTGCGATCGTTGCCGTCGCGAGCGGCGATGGTTTGTCGGAACTGTTCGGCCAACTCGGCGTGCAGGGCGTTGTGTCCGGTGGCCAGACGCTGAACCCGTCGACGGCCGAATTGCTTGCTGCAGTCGAAGCCGTCAATGCGCAGCAGGTGATCGTGCTGCCCAACAACAAGAACATCGTTCCCGTTGCGGACCAACTGAACGAACTGTCTCCCAAGACCATCATCGTCGTACCCACAAAGACCATGCCGGAGGGTTTGGCTGCGCTCGTTGTGTACGACCCCGAGGCCGACGCAGCAGCGAACGCGCGAGCGATGAATCAGGCAGCGGCATCCGTCGTCACCGGTGAGGTCACGCAGGCGGTACGAGCCACCAAGAGCGATGTCGGCCCGATCGACGAGGGCGACTGGATTGGCATCGCGCGCGGCGAAGGCATCGTTGCCGTGGCCGGCACGCTTGACGGCGCCGTGATTGCCCTGCTCGAGCATTTGGTCAACAGTGGGAGCGAAATCGTCACGGTCGTCGAGGGACTCGATGCGACAGCGGGCCACACCGACGTCGTGCATGCATGGCTCGACGAGCACCACCCGAAAGTAGAGGTGGAGGTCCACCGGGGTGGCCAGCCGCTGTATCCGTACCTCTTCGGCGTGGAATGAGTGAGTCAACACCCTCAACTCCACTTACTCTTCCAACTCCACTTACTCTGCGCGACTTGGCCGCGATCGGTGTCGATCGGTTAAAGGGTGTTGGCGAGAAGAAGTTGAAGTCGTTGCACGAAGTCGGTGTCGAGTCGGTGCTCGACCTGTTGACGACCTATCCGAGACGCTGGGTCGATCGCACCAACGAATGCCGCGTCAGCGACTTGCAGGCTGGCGTCGAGTCTTTGGTGCTGGTCACTGTGCGCAGCGCGACCAAGCGCGTCGGCCGCAATCGGCGCACGATCGTCGAGGTACTGGTCGGCGACGACACCGACCCCTTGCGCGTCGTGTTTTTCAATCAACCCTGGCGCGAGCGGCAACTGCAGGAAGGACTGCGGGTGGCGCTGTTTGGCAAACCCGAGGTGTACCGCGGGGGTCTGCAGATGACGAACCCGGTCGTCGACCTGATCGGCGACCGCACCGGACGCATCCTGCCGATTTACCCGCAGAGCGAGAAGGCCGCGCTCAGCACGTGGGAGATTGCGGGCTGGGTTGAGGACGCATTGAAACGATGCGAGGTGCGTGGAGTCGCCGATCCGGTGGCATCCGAGGTTCGCGGCCGTCTTGGCCTCATCGACCGGCATGCTGCGCTGACGAGCATCCACCTGCCCGAGACGATGGCTGAGAAAAGCGAAGCTCGTCGCCGACTCGCCTTCGACGAACTACTGCGGGTGCAAACCGTTCTCGTCATGCGCAAGCGAGCGCTGGAACGCGACTCGCTCGGCATTCGCCACACGGTCACCGGCGAAGTCACCGCGCGGCTTCGTGGCGTGCTTCCTTACGAACTGACTAGTGCGCAGATCCGAGTGATTGGCGAGATCGAAACCGACCTCGCCGGTACCCACCCGATGCATCGTCTCCTACAGGGCGACGTTGGTTCGGGCAAGACGCTGGTGGCGGTCAGCGCGATGCTCACCGCGGTGCAAGGGGGTCATCAGGGAGCACTGATGGCGCCGACGGAAGTGCTCGCAGAACAGCACGCCACCAGCGTTCGGCGGTTGCTGCACGACGTCACTGTTCCGGATCCGCGCAACCTGTTCGGCGATCGCCCATTGCGCGTCGAGCTGCTGACCAGTCGGGTCACCGGCAGCGAACGTCGCGACGTGTTGACGGGCTTGGCCGACGGAACGGTCGACATAGCTATCGGTACGCACGCATTGATTCAAGAAGGCGTCGGCTTTCACAGCCTCGGCGTTGTGGTTGTCGACGAGCAGCACCGCTTCGGTGTCGAACAACGCGCCGCTTTGCGGGCCAAGGGCGACGGCGATCTAGTGCCCGATGTGCTGGTCATGACGGCAACACCGATTCCGCGCACAGCGGCCATGACCGTTTATGGCGATCTGGACGTCAGCGTCCTCGACGAAATGCCACCAGGTCGCACGCCAATCAAAACTCATTGGGCGGCGGGACCGCTGATGGAACAAGCGGCATGGGCGACAGTCCGCGACGAGGTTGCGGCCGGGCGCCAGGCATACGTCGTGTGTCCGTTGATTGACGAAAGTGAAAAACTCGAAGTTGCCAGCGCGCAGGAGACCTACGACCGACTGGCGCGCGACGAGCTGAAAGGCTTGCGACTCGCGCTGTTGCACGGTCGTATGCCGTCCGCGGAAAAAGAGGCGACCATGGATCGTTTCCGTCGGGGTGAGACCGATGTGCTGGTCGCGACGACGGTGATCGAGGTCGGCGTCGACGTGCCCAACGCAACAGTGATGGTTGTTCTCGATGCAGATCGTTTCGGCATCGCGCAACTGCACCAGTTGCGCGGGCGAGTAGGCCGTGGTCAACACGCATCAGAGTGCTGGCTCGTTACCCAACAGCCCAATGTCGGCAACCTGCGCCTGGAAGCCTTGGTCGCAACCACGGATGGCTTCGAATTGGCAGAGGTCGATCTTGAATTGCGCGGCGAAGGCACGCTGATGAACACCTCGCAGAAGGGGCGCAGCGATTTACGCCTCGCCTCGCTGCGGCGCGATCGCGAGTTGGTCATTCAGGCGCGTGAAGCAGCTTTCGAATTGGTGGACGCCGACCCGATGCTGGATGCCAACCCCATATTGCTCGACGAACTGCGCTTGCTGTTCACCGCCGACGACGAGGCGTTTCTGTTCAAGAACTAACTAGTCGATCTCGTCGGGTAGCACGAGATCCCAACGGTCGAGACAGTCCTGGCATCGGTAGGCAATGATGTCGCCGGGCAGCCACGCTTCATCGGCGTCGGCTTCGGGCCGCGGCTTGGTCAGCAAATGGCAGCGCCCTCCGCAATCCACACAGACGATGGTCGGTTCCGGCGTGAGCACGGTCGTAGTCTGCCTGCGATGCGTGTGATCGCGGGCGAGTTCGCAGGTCGCAAGCTGGCGGCCCCAGACGGCACTACTACGCGACCGACCACCGACAAGGTGCGCCAGGCGTTGTTCAACTCGCTGACCAGCATGGGCGTGCTCGAAGGTGCGGTAGTCGCCGATCTGTTTGCCGGTTCCGGGGCGCTCGGCATCGAAGCGTTGTCGCGGGGGGCTCATCGATGCATATTCGTCGAACGCGACCGATCGGCTCTGACCGCGTTGCGACGCAACATCGCCGTACTCGGAATCGAAGACCGCTGCACGGTGACGGCATCGGATGTCCTCGCTTGGGTGCCCGCAATGCGCAATGTCGACATCGCCTTCATCGACCCGCCGTACGCATTCGATGGGTGGCCGGCGCTTCTCGCGGTCGTCGATGTCGAGCTGGTCGTGGCCGAGGCCGATGGACCCATCGAGCCTCCCGAAGGCTGGGACCAACTCCGCGCTCGCCGTTACGGGCGGACCTGGGTGACGACGCTCCAAGCAACGGCACGGCAACGGCTAGCGTGAGGCCGCGATGGCGACGGTTCTCTACCCCGGCAGCTTCGATCCGCTGCACCTTGGTCATATCGATGTGATCGAGCAATCGGTGGCACTCTTTGGCAACGTCATCGTCGGGGTCATGCACAACCCCGGCAAACCGAGCGGGATGTTCAGTCTCGAAGAACGCATCGAGATGATCATCGCCAGCATCTCGTACCTTCCGTCAGTCAAGGTCGTCGGCTTCGAGGGGCTGGCTGTCGACGCGGTCAAGCAGGTGAAGGCGGCGTTCATCGTCAAGGGCCTGCGCACGGGTGGCGACTTTGAAGTCGAACAGCAGATGGCGCATACGAACCATGCGGTCAGCGGTGTACGCACTGTGTACCTGCCGTGCAAGCCCGCACTGGTCTCGATTAGTAGTCGCTTCATCCGCGAGATCGCGCAGTACGGTGGTGACGTGACGTCGCTAGTGCCGGCGCCAGTTGCCAGCAAGCTGGCGAAGCTGTTCCCTCCGTCTAGCGACAAGAGCCGTGTACGACCAGCGAAACGGCAGAAGTGAGCGACCGCGCATGACCTACGACGACGGCTACGACGACGAATACGACGACGAGCCAGAGGCCGAAGACTCGGACGCATACGTTCGCGGCACCAACGGCTACGTCGGCGACGCCGAGGCGTTACTGCGTCGCGCGGTCGACGTGATTGCCACGGCACCGACGATGCCGTTGTCGTCGTCGCCGCGCATCGATCGCGACGAAATCATCGAGCTCCTCGAGGAGGCGCTTGCTCGACTTCCCGACGAGATGCGCCAGGCGCGCTGGATGATTAAGGAGCGTCAGGAGTTCGTCGCCAAGACTCGTCGCGAGGCCGACGAGTTGTTGGAGTCAGCTCGCGTGCAGGCCGAGCGAATGGTGCAACGCACCGAGGTCGTGCGCGCCGCAGAGCAACGCGCCCGTGGCATCAGCGAGGCCTCGGAAAGTGATGCTCGCCGCCTGCGCCACGAGACCGAGGACTTCCTTGATCAACGTCTCGGTAGTTTCGAAATTCTGCTCGACAAGCTGACCAAGACGGTTCAGGCCGGTCGTTCACGGTTGGCCATTGGCGAGCATCGCGAAGTCGAAGAGGTCGACGAAGATGATCCAACTAAGGCCTTCTTCGACCAAGACCGGTAACAACTCATGAATCCGCTATTGGTCAACGCCGCCGAACTTCTTCGACGTCCCGGAAGTGATCGTGTAGTGGAACTCAGCGTTCCCCTCGTCGATCTCGATGTCCTCGATCCAACTCGTTTCGACGAGGACGCGGAGGTGGCCGTTCGGCTACGTCTCGATTCCCTTAGCGACGGCATCGTGGTGGACGGCATCCTGCACACCCCTTGGAAGGGCGTGTGCCGCCGCTGCCTCGTCGAGACATCGGGCATTGTCGAGAGCGCCGTGCACGAGCTGTATCAAAAGGTGGTGACGGCAGCCGACGCCTTTCAAATGATCGGCGAGCAACTCGATCTGCGGCCGGTGGTACGCGAACTGGTGCTGCTTGATGCGCCGTTGACGCCACTGTGCCGCCCCGACTGTGCTGGGTTGTGCCCAACATGTGGTGCCGACCGCAACCTGCGGACCTGCGGGTGCGAACCGCCGCCCGTGGATCCGCGGTGGTCTGCATTGGACGTTCTGAAGGGTTCTGCCGAGACGCCCGACTGACAGCTCTCGAATGAGCGGTTGAGCAGGTTTCAAGGGCGCTCGATCCGCCGCTAACCTCGTCCGAGCGATCTTTTCGGCCGCTAGCTCTCGGAGTCATCATGGCTGTTCCTAAGAAAAAGAAATCCAAATCCAAGACGCGCAGCCACCGCGCTGGTGCGTGGCGACTGGCAATCCCGGCGCGCAGCATCTGCCCGCGTTGCTCGGCTGCCAAGATTCCCCACACCGTGTGCCCAAGCTGCGGTTGGTACAAGGACCGCATCGCCGTCGAAGTTGGCTGAGCCAGAAGTTGGCTTCAACAACTGACATGTCATCAGCGGCACGGTTACCGGTCGCGGTCGATGCAATGGGCGGCGACCGCGCCCCGAGCGACATCCTCGCCGGTGCTCACGCGGCAGTTGCTGCCGGTATTCCGGTCGTTCTCGTTGGCCCAGAAGGTCTCGCTGGCTGCGGCGACCTCGGGCTGATCCCTGCCTCGGAAGTCATCGAGATGCACGACGATCCGGCGCACGGCGTACGTCGCAAAAAGGATTCCACACTGGTGCGCGCGGCCGAGGCTGTGCGCGACGGTACGGCAAGCGCGATGGTTTCCGCTGGCAACACCGGAGCGACAATGGCGTCGGCTCTGTTTCGGATGGGGCGAATCAGCGGTGTCACTCGGCCCGCCATCGCGACTCCGATTCCAGTACCGGGCGACCGTCCCAACATTCTCCTCGACGCGGGCGCAAATGCGGAGGTACAGCCGGATTGGCTCGTGCAGTTCGCCCAAATGGGTGCGATTTATGCGCGGCACCGGTTCGGTATCGCGGCGCCGAAGGTTGGGTTGCTCTCCATCGGCGAAGAGCCCGGCAAGGGCGACACGCTGCGCAAGGAAGCATTCGAGCTACTCGGCAATGCCACCGGCATCGACTTTGTCGGCAACGTCGAAGGTCGCGACCTGATGCGCAAGACGGCCGACGTCATTGTCACCGACGGCTTCACGGGCAACGTTGCGCTCAAGACGTTGGAGGGCGGGCTGAAGACGCTGTTCCATGCGTTGTTCACCGCGTTCGGCAGCTCGCCGGAGTACAAGGCGGCCGCTGATGTGCTGCTACCAGCCATGCTGCCCCTGCTGACAGAAGTGAATCCCGACACCCATGGTGGCGCGGTGTTGCTGGGCGTCAATGGTATTTGCATTATCAGCCACGGTTCGTCGGGCGAGACCGCGATGCTGAACGCGATCAAACTCGCCGACGAAATGGTGCAGGGCGGACTCGTCGCCGAAATCACGGCTGCGTTCGCGACTCGCTAACCCGATGCCTCTAATCTGAACGACATGAGCCCAAGCGATACCGCCCCTCTCGACCGCAGCGAGGTCTTTGAAATCGTCCGCGCCAACCTGGCCGACATTCTCGAGATCGATCCGGCCACGATCAGCGAGGGCCAATCGTTCGTCGACGATCTCGACGCGGATTCATTGGCCCTCATCGAACTCGTCGAGGCGCTCGAGGAAGATCTCAGCGAACGTTCGGTCGGCTTTCGGATCGAGGACGAAGACCTCGTTGATCTGAAGACCGTTCGCGATGCCGTCGATTACGTGTACGCCCGTGCTAAGGGCAGCTGAGCTTCCTGCTGTCCGACCCTGGTTCCGTAGGTCTTGGCCTCACTGACCTTCAGACCCGACTCGCTCATCACTTCGCTGATCCCGCGTTGTTGCGCCGCGCGCTGGCGCATCGCAGTTGGTGCGCAGAAGTGGCTGGCGAACCGAACAACGAGCGATTGGAGTTCCTTGGTGACGCCGTGCTCGGCTGGGTCGTCGCGGCGATGGCATTTCGCGAGCACACCGACCTCGCCGAGGGCAGGCTCACCGATCTGCGCAAGAGCGTCGTCAACGCGGCCACGCTTGCCCAGGTCGCGCAAGAGATCGAGTTGGGCCCGTGCTTGCTGCTGGGGCGCGGCGAGGCCGCGGCAGGGGGGCGCACGAAACCCTCGATTCTCAGCGATGCGCTGGAAGCCGTGTTCGGCGCCGTGTATCTCGATGGTGGTACCGAGGCTGCGCGGGCACTGATCGAGCGCCTGCTCGGCTCACGCATGAAGATGGCGGCCGATCGACTCGATCGGCTTGATTTCAAGACCGTGTTGCAGGAACTCACCGCTCGACTGTTCGACACGGCGCCGGTGTATGTCCTCAGCGAGACCGGGCCAGATCACGAGAAGAGCTTTTTTGCGACTGTGATCGTGGCCGGCAAGCCTGCCGGGACCGGCCAAGGACGATCCAAGAAGTTGGCCGAGCAAGCGGCGGCCGAGCAGGCGTGGGTCGCCCTTGCTGAATCCAGCCCTCAACCAAGCACGGGCTAATGCCGGAACTGCCCGAAGTCGAGACCGTGCGTCGTGGCCTCAGTTCGCAGGTAGTCGGTCGTCGAATCACCCAGGTCGAGATCGGTCGCGAGCGCACCGTCCGTCGAACCTCGGCGCGCAGCGTTATCGACGGCCTCACCGGCACGACCATTACCGCCGTCAACCGTCGCGGAAAATATCTGTTGTGCCCGCTCGACTCCGGCGACGAGTTGATGATGCATCTGCGGATGAGTGGTCGCGTACTTATCGCGTCAGCCGGCGCACAACGGCCGCCGCACACGCATGTGGTCATGCACTTCGCAGGAAAGCCGGCGCAGGAACTGTGGTTCGTCGATCCGCGCACCTTTGGCGAAGTGGTCGTGTTCGATCCCAGCAACGTGGCAATCGAGCTTCCCGAGGTCGCAAAAATGGGCATCGATCCAATTGCCGACGGGCTGACACGCCAGCAGTTTGCCGACGTGCTTGCAGGCAGATCGCGGCAGATTAAGGCCCTGTTGCTGGATCAGCACGTCGTGGCTGGCATCGGCAATATCTATTGCGACGAAAGCCTGCATCTTGCTGGCGTTCGCTGGGATCGCCGATCCGACGCGATCAAGCCGCGCGAGGTCACCAAGCTGCACACCGCGATTATGCGAGTGCTCGGTGAGGCCATCGAGGCGGGTGGCAGCACGCTCGCTGACTCGCAATACGTCGGCATCGACGGCTCAGGCGGCTGGTTCCAACTGCACCATCGGGTCTACAACCGGGCTGGGCAACGGTGCCTGACCTGCGGTAAGTCCAACATTGTGCGGGTCACCGTTGCCGGCCGCGGCACCCATTTTTGCCCTCGCTGCCAGCGCTAAAGCATCGGAACACCGGATGTTCCACTAGCGTCGCCCCCGCTGTGTTCTTGAAATCCCTCACCCTCAAAGGATTCAAGTCGTTCGCCGACTCCACGACCCTGAACCTCGAACCGGGGGTCACGGTGGTCGTCGGGCCGAATGGTTCGGGAAAATCCAATGTCGTCGACGCGGTTGCGTGGGTGCTTGGCGCGCAGGCGCCGACCGCGATGCGCAGCCAGAAGATGGACGACGTCATCTTCTCGGGCACTGCTACACGTCCCGCGCTCGGGCGCGCCGAGGTTTCGCTCACGCTCGATAACTCGTCGGGTCTGCTGCCGATCGAGTTCACCGAGGTCACCGTTTCGCGAACGTTGTTCCGTTCCGGCGACAGCGAGTACGCGATCAACGGCGTCAACTGTCGGTTGCTCGACGTGCAGGAGTTGCTCAGTGATGCCGGCGTCGGTCGCCAGCAGCACGTGATCGTCAGCCAGGGCCAGATCGATGCCGTTCTGAACTCGCGACCAGAGGAACGGCGCGCCATCCTCGAAGAGGCGGCCGGCGTATTGAAGTATCGCAAGCGAAAGGAGAAGGCCGAGCGTCGACTGGACGCCACCGAAGCAAGTCTGCTGCGCGTGCAGGATCTGTTGCGTGAAGTTCGTCGCCAACTTCGCCCGCTCGAGCGCCAGGCAGAGGCAGCCCGCCGGTATGGCGATCTCGTCGCAGAGTTGAACGCGTTGAAGATCTTCGTCGCTGGTCGCGACATTGCGACCCAGCGCGCGCGTTTGACGGCGTTAGCGAGCGAGACACTCAGTCGCCAAGCGCAAGATCAAGCGCTGCGCGCGGAACTCGCATCGCTCGATACCGGAGTACTCGCGGCCGAGGCCGAGCTCACGGCGCGAGGCGACGCCGATCTGAGCGACGAGATGGTGCGCGTCGAGCAACTGCGAGAGCGCGCGCGGGGCATTGCAGCGGTGCTTGTCGAGCGTCGTCGCTCGATGGAACGAGATCGTGGCCAGTTGATGGATTCCGGCGTCGTCGCGAACCTGGAAGCCGACGCACAGGAGTTGCGCGACGAACTCAATTCGGTCGAGCTCGAGCTCGGCGGGCTCGGCGGCGAGGAAGCATTGCGAAGCGAGGAAGAGCAAGCCTTCGCCGATGTTCGCCGCGAGACACTTGCTTCGATCGACGGCATCGCTTCCAACACCTCCGCCGCGAGCGCGGCCGCCGAAGTTCGCGGTGAACTGCGCTCGATGCGTTCCAGCCTCGAACGGGCAGAGGTCGAGTTGCGCCGCCAGCGCACGCGCCTGGAGACCCTGCAGCAGCGTGCGCTCAGGCTGGACGGAGAATCCGAACGGTTGCGCATCGAATGCGAGGCAGCGCAGCAAATCGAAACCGTCCTGGTCGAAGATGTCGCCGCGGCTGAAGCGCGTCGGCTTTCAGCCGATGCATCGCACGAGGCGGCTGTTGCTGGTCGTCAGGATGCAGCGCACGAGGCGTCGCGATGGAAAGCGCGCGCGGAGGCATTGCACCTCGCGCTCGAAGGCGCCCGCGCACGTGCTGGCGCCGAGCACCTGGCCAATGTCGACGGCGTCCTCGGCACCCTGCTCGACCTGGTGGAAATCGATTCGGGCTGGGAAGCCAGTGTCGAGGCAGCGTTGGGCGAGGCTCTGGAGGCCGTAGTTGTCGCCACGCCGGACGCAGGCCGACGTGCCTTGCAGTCGTTGCAGTCCAACAACGTTCACGGCGCTGTGCTTGCGGTTGGGTCGCGCGTCAGGCACGCCGCGCTGGCGAATGACAACGGAGATATCGGTGAGCCGGTGCGACCGCATGTAGGTAGTCGTCACCCAGGAGTTCCCGAACTGCTCGATGCGGTCCTCGGAAACGCCGCGCGCGTCGATCGTTGGCAAGATGCGCTCGATCTCGTCATCAGCAACCCGGCCGCTTGCGTCGTCACCGCCGCTGGCGATCGTTTCGGTCCCACCGGTTGGCGAATCGGCGCGGCTGGCAGCGGTGCAACCGCCGCGGCGCTGCAGGAGGCCACCGAACGTTCCGCACAAGCCGACGCAGAGTTAGCGCAGCGCGACGCGGCATTGTTGAGCACCAAAGCCGAACTCGACTCGGCTCGTCAGCAGGAAACCGACCTGACTCGTCGCCTTGATGCGCACGATGCGGGCTTCTCCGCCAACAGCGAAGCGCTGGCCCGGGCGCAAGCCGAGAGCCGCGAGGTGCAAGCCGAGATCGACACAGTCGATCGGGGCTTAGGCGACGCCGACGAGCGGACTGATCGCGAGCGCGCACGCATCGTTGAACTCGAACAGTTGGTGCCAGCGCTTGAGGCGGACGAGGCAGCGGAGGCACAGGCCGCCAAAGCACGCGGCGAGGCGCGTGCGCAAATGGAAGCGCAGGGCGCGTTGTTGGTTGGTAAGCGGCAAGACCTGGAAGTGCGCGGTGCCAGCCTGCACGAGCGCCAGGGCTTCCTTCAGCGGCGACTCGACGACACCGAGCGCCGGTTGACGGCCGACGCGACGGCGCGGACACACGCAGCCGAGCGACGTGTGGCCGTAGAGCGCAGCATGCAGGCTGTCGAGCGTTTGGCAGCGCTGGTTGACAGCCATCGTCGCGTGATCGAGGTCCGCCACAACGAACTGCTCGAGATTCGGCGCCGGCAGAGCGACGAAGTGCGCGCGGTATCGGAACGGCTGGAGGGATTGCGTCGGCGTCGGTCGCAGGCGGAAACAGAGCTGGAAGCGACTCGCGAGCGCAGCCGCCGACTTGAGATCGAAGACACAGAGATCAGGGTTCGTCTGGAAGGGGCGCTCGAGTCGTTGCGCCGCGAGCACGACCTCGAGCCCGAGGTCGCCGAGGCCGCACCGATGCCGGAGCTGCCGGAGGGCACCAACCCGTCCGCTCGTGTGCGTGAGCTGGAACGCGAACTGCGCCTGATGGGACCGATCAACCCGTTGGCCCTCGAAGAGTTCAACGGACTGCAAGAACGTCATCAGTTCCTCGAAGCACAACTCGAAGATGTTCGCAGCACTCGCCGCGATCTGATGCGCGTGGTCAAGGCCGTTGATCTTGAAATCCAGACGGTGTTCTCGGCTGCGTTCGCTGACGTGAGCACGCACTTCACGACACTGTTCGCAACGCTGTTCCCGGGCGGAGTCGGCAAGCTGACGCTCACCACCCCGGATGATTTGCTCAACACGGGCGTGGAAGTCGAGGCCAAGCCCGGCGGAAAGAACGTGAAGAAGCTGTCGCTGTTGTCTGGTGGCGAGCGCAGCTTGACCGCGCTTGCGTTCCTGTTTTCCGTGTTCCGCAGCCGACCATCGCCCTTCTACGTGATGGACGAGGTCGAGGCAGCGCTTGACGACGTGAACTTGCATCGCTTTCTAGGGCTGATCGACGAGTTCCGCCGCGAAGCGCAGCTGCTGATCGTCAGCCACCAGAAGCGCACGATGGAAGCAGGCGACAGCTTGCTCGGCATCAGCATGCAACCCGGTGGCTCGTCGAAGGTAGTTGTCGAACGAGTAAGTAGCTCGGCCTGAGCGGCAACCTGGACGGCGTGTATCGGCGAGGCCCGCATTTGACGCTGGTATTCCTCTACCTGCCGCTCGCCGTCGTGCTGCGCCTGTCGTTCAACCCGGCGAAGTCCGTGTCGTGGCCGGGCTTCAACGGCTACACACTTGATTGGTGGCGCAAGGCGTGGGAAGCCGACGGCCCCAAGGAGGCGCTCATCAACTCGTGCAAGGTCGCCTTCGTCGCGATGATCCTTGCGTTGGTTCTCGGCACGCTTGCCGCAATGGCGATGGCGCGTTTCCAGTTCTTTGGTCGGAGCGCAGTGTCGTTTTTGATGGTGCTGCCGATTGCGCTACCGGGCATCGTCACGGGTATTGCGTTGCAAAACACGTTCTCGCGCACCATCGATCTCGGACTGTTTTCCTTTCGAGTCGGCTTCGGATTTCACTCGCTGGTGATCGCACACGCCACCTTCTGCGTGGTCGTTGCATACAACAACGTGATTGCCCGCCTTCGCCGATCGTCGCCAAATCTGCTGGAAGCTTCTGCCGATCTAGGCGCGCATGGCTCGCAGACGTTCCGATACATCACGTTTCCGCTGATGCGGTCCGCGCTGTTGGCGGGTGGCATCCTTGCGTTCGCGTTGAGCTTCGACGAGATCGTGGTCACGACTTTCACCGCCGGTTCCGGATTCCAGACACTGCCGCAATGGATCCTCGCCAACTTCAGTCGTCCGCAGAACGTGCCATTGGTCAACGTGATGGCGACGTTTGTAATGGTCGTCAGTATTCCGCTTGCGTACCTCGCGCAACGGCTGAGTGATAGTGGGACCGATTGATCGTGATCTACATCATCCTGATCGCTGCTGTGCTGCTGTTTGGTGCCGGCGTCCTGCTGTGGAGCCGGCGGCAGGCAGCAAAGCCCGCGCGCCAGGCAACGACGCCCACCCACGACGCACAAGTGCCAGCACTGCGAACTCGAATGTCGAAGGCGCGCGGAGCATTCGCTGGTGCCCTGATGCGCATCAGTACGCGCAGTGGAATCACGACCGAGACATGGACCGAACTTGAAGAGGCGCTGCTGCTTGCCGATGTTGGAGTACGCGTAGCCGATGAGTTGCTGGCAGGGTTGCGTGCTGGTGTGAAAGCGAAAGAGATCGTTGAGCCAACTCAGCTTCTCAATGCGTTGCGCTACGAGATGACAGCTCGTCTCACTGGTGCCGATCGCGCATTGCGGCTAGTCCCCGGACCCGCCGACAGTCCCAATGTGTGGTTGTTTGTCGGCGTCAACGGCGTCGGCAAGACCACCACCATCGGCAAGGTCGCCGCGCAGCAGCTCAGCGAAGGACGCAGCGTGCTGATGGCTGCGGGGGATACCTTCCGAGCGGCCGCGGCCGAGCAACTGACCACCTGGGCTGAGCGCAGCGGCGCCGAAATTGTGCGCGGCAACGAAGGGGGCGACCCAAGCGCGGTCATCTTTGACGCAATCGAACGGGCGAGCGCACGCCATATTGACCTTGTGCTCGCCGATACCGCTGGCCGACTGCACACCAAGAGCAACCTGATGGACGAATTGAGCAAAGTGCGCCGCGTCGCAGCAAAGGGCAAGGGTCGGGTCACGGAGGTTTTGTTGGTGATCGACGCGACCACCGGTCAGAACGGTCTCGCTCAGGCACGCGAGTTTGGCGCGGCAACTCGTGGTGTGGACACTCCGAAGGACGAGACCGGAGTGACCGGTGTGGTCCTCACCAAGCTCGACGGATCGGCGAAGGGTGGCATTGTGTTTGCGATCGAAACTGAGCTCGGCCTACCCGTCAAGCTGGTCGGTATCGGTGAAACAATGGCTGATCTCGTGCCGTTCGACCCGGTCGAGTTCGTCGATGCGCTTGTTCAGATCTCCTGACCGTCGTAGGTGATTGGAATTGCACTGACGGATCGCCGATGATGTACCGGTGAGTTCAGCGGATACGAGCGCCGAGGCGGGTGCACCAGAGGCCGATGAGGCAAAGGTCGATGAGGCAAAGGTCGATGAGGCAAAGGTCGATGAGGCAAAGGTCGACGACCCCAAAGCGGTGCGCCGGGGGTACCTGCCATGCATCGCCGCCGCCCTTTGTTCGGTGGCCATTCCTGGTGTTGGGCATTTGGTCGTGCGCGCCCGATTCCGTCGAGCGGTGATTTTCGCAACGGTCCTGAACGTGATCGCCACGATCGCGGCCATCGCCATCTTTGCCCCAGTTGATGGTCGCAGCGATCTCGCTGACATCATCGCGAGTCGTTTCGTGTTTGTCAGCATCGCGGTGGTCTTGCTGGTGCTGGCTGCAACGCGACTGTGGAGTGCAATCGATTCGGCCTGGATAGCCCGGCCCGCTGTGACTCGCAGTTCAGGGGTAAAGGTCGCCGCACTGCTCACCACGGCTGTCGTCATCGTTGGCGGCGTCGGGCCGCTCGTGGTGGCTGCCGACTACGTGATCGAGACCGACAGAGCCGTCGAGCAGGTATTCGGCTCGGAGGATGCCGAGACCGCCGTTCCGTCGGAGCTGACAACCGTCCCAGCAACTGACGACACATCGAACGGTGGCGACGACACAACGACGACGGTGGGCGTCACCACAACGACTATCGCGCCGTTCGCGGAGACAGAGCGCGTGAATGTGCTGCTGCTTGGCGGCGATGCCGGCCCTGGCCGCCCCGGCCTGCGCACCGACTCGATGATCGTTGTCTCAATCGATCCGGTCACCGGCGATACGGCGATGATCTCGATTCCGCGCAACCTGTGGGGGCTGCCGTTCCCTCCCGGCACGATTCTGCATGAAAAGTATCCCAAGGGCTTCAAGGGCCTCGCCAACGCCCTGTACCCGACGGTCGCCGCCCACCCCGAAGACTTCGGCGGTGGCGACGACGTTGCCTCGCAGGCGATCAAGCAAGGCATCGCGCAGTTCCTCGGCATCCCGATCAACTACTACGTGCTGGTTGACATGTTCGGATTCATCGATGTGGTCGATGCGCTTGGTGGTATCGACATGTACCTGCCCGAGCGCATTCACACTGCTCGCAGCCCCACCCGAGACATGCCCCAAGTCCCCAAGTACTTTGAGGCCGGGCAACATCACTTCAACGGAATCGAGACGCTCGCGTACGCGCGTACGCGTTACTCGGACAGCGACTATGGCCGCATGGGTCGTCAGCGTTGCGTACTTGGCGCGATTGCCTCGGCGGCAACACCGACCGCGTTGGCCACCGGGTTAACCGACTTAGTTTCCGCCTTTGGCGATGCAGTTCGCACCGATATTCCGCGCAGCCGATTGGGCGAGATGGCCCAGCTGGTCGATCGTTACGTCGAGGCTGGGGGGTTCGAAGAGGTGCATACGCTGCATCTCGCGCCGCCCACCATCCCGAGTTCGCAATGGGATCCGGTGGAAGTGCGAGCATTGGTGAGCGACGTGCTTGCTGGCGATGAGCCCGAAGGCACCAAGTCCACCACTGATCAGTGCGGAAAGCTCAGCGATGTTTGATTCGCTTTCATCGCGCCTCGAAGGCATCGTCAAAAAGCTGCGCGGCCGGGGACGCCTGACGGAAGCCGATGTCGACGAAATGCTGGCCGAGATTCGAACTGCGCTGCTCGAGGCCGACGTCAACGTCGGCGTTGTGCGCGACGTCGTCGGTCGGATTCGCGAGCAGGCGATCGGTGCCCGGCTGAGCGAAGCACTCGACCCAGGCCAGCAAGTCATCAAGATTGTGAACCAACAACTCACCGCAATGTTGGGTGGCGAGACACTGAAGATCAGTTACGCGAGCCGCCCGCCGACGGTTGTCTTAATGGCGGGATTGCAGGGTTCGGGTAAGACGACGAGTGCGGCAAAGCTGGCACGTTGGTTCAAGAGCCAGGGCCGCCAACCGCTGCTCGTCGGCGCCGACCTGCAGCGCCCTGCGGCCGTCGAGCAGTTGCGTACGTTGGGTCGCCAGATCGACGTACCCGTATTCAGCGAACCCGGCGATCCGGTGAAGACGGCCAAGCGCGGGCTCGCTGAGGCGCGTCGGCTCGGGCGCGACGTGCTGATCGTCGACACAGCCGGTCGTTTGGCGATCGACTCGGAAATGATGGAACAGGTTCGGCAGATCTCCAAGGTGGTCGAGCCGAACTACACCTTCCTGGTCATCGATGCGATGACCGGTCAAGACGCGGTGACGGTCGCGGAGGCGTTTCATACGACACTGGCGATCGACGGTGTGATTCTGTCGAAGCTCGACGGCGATGCCCGCGGTGGTGCCGCTCTCAGCGTGAAGGAAGTCATCGGCCGCCCGATCGCCTTCGCTAGTACCGGCGAAAAGCTGAACGAGTTCGAGCAGTTCCATCCCGACCGCATGGCGGGGCGCATTCTCGGCATGGGCGATGTGCTGAGCCTGATCGAGAGCGCCGAGCAGGCCTTCGATCAGGACGAGGCGCAAAAGGCCGCCGAGCGAATGCTCGATGGCGAGTTCACGCTCGACGATTTCCTCGACCAGATGCAGGCGCTGAAGAAGATGGGGCCACTCAGCAACGTGCTTGGCATGATGCCGGGCATGCCCAAGGAGATGAAGGGCGCCGAAATCGGCGACGACGCGTTGAAGCCGCTGGAGGCGATCATTCGCAGCATGACGGTGCTCGAACGGCGCAAACCCGAGCTGCTGAACGGCAGCCGACGAACGCGGATCGCCAACGGCAGCGGTACCTCGGTCGGCGAGGTGAATCGCCTTGTGAAGCAGTTTCAGGAAATGCAGAAGATGATGAAGCGAATGGGTGCCGCTAGCCGCGGTGGCAAAAAAGGCAAGCGGGGCCTTGCGGGCATGGCTGGCGTTCCGGGTGGGGTCATGCCCGGTTTTCCAGGTGGCGGCCCTCCGGGTGGGGGCATGCCCGGTGGCTTCCCGCAGTTCAATTGATAGCCTTAGCGAGTTCGCAAACCGTGTTCCGCAACGTTCTGTGTTGCGTATCGTCTTGTAGGGAGCAATAAATCCATGGCAGTGAAGCTGCGCCTCACCCGAGTCGGCAAAACCAAGCAGCCGCATTATCGCATTGTCGCGGCCGACAGCAGGTCGCCTCGCGACGGTCGTTTCATCCAGATTCTTGGCACCTACAACCCGCGCGAAGAGCCGTCCGCGCTGAAGGTCGACAACAGCAAGGCCGTGAAGTGGTTGCTTGACGGCGCGCAGCCGACCGAGCGAGTGAAGAAGTTGCTCGAGATTTCGGGCGCTTGGGCCGAGTTCGGCACCGCCCGCGCGGCGAAATAGCTTCATGACCGACCTCGATCCCAACCTGATTCCGGCCCCGACTGCGACAGCTGTCCTCACACACGTCGTGCGGTCGATCGTCGACGATCCTGAGGCCGTCAAGGTTGATGTACGGGAAAGTCGTGGCCGCATTCGGCTGGAAGTTCGCGTCGGCCCCGGTGACCTCGGTCGCGTGATCGGTCGTCGTGGTCGCACGGCACAGAGCATTCGCACGCTGGTCCGTGCTGCTGCCACCCGTGACGACGTCGAAGTCGACGTCGACTTTGCTGATTAGAACGGCGTGAGCGACAACTTTCTCGAAGTTGGCCGAATCGGCCGCGCGCACGGCGTGCGCGGCCAGCTCTACGTCGACCTGTTGACCGACCGCGACGAGCGGCTGGCGATCGGCGCCCAGCTAAGGGCTGGCGAGAAATGGTTGACGGTGACGAGCGCTCGTCGGGCCGGATCGCGTTGGTTGGTCCAGTTCGAAGGCTGCGAAGACCGCAACGCGGCCGAACTCCTAGTCGGCACGGCGTTGTTTGCCGAGCCGCTGCCCGACGATGCGGACGGGCTCTACGTGCACCAGCTGATTGGCAGCGACGTTGTGGGACTGGACGGAACCCTATATGGACGCTGCGTGGCGGTCGTTGCCAATCCGGCTCACGATTTACTCGAACTGGAGGGCGGCTCGCTCGTCCCGACGGTCTTCATCACCTCGGTCGGTCCAGGCAAAATCGGGATAAACCCGCCGGAAGGGTTGTTCGATCTCGCGGAATGAGCGCCCCGATTCGATTGTTAGCTCATGGTTCGGTTGAGTCAAGAGTTCGTCAAATCTGCAGCCAGGCCGACAGGGAGAGTCCATCATGAGTTACGTTCGCTATCGCAGATCGGCCTTTCAGACTTGATCTCGCGGTGGGAGAAGACGATGGGCAACCACTTGAAGAGCAGCAAATTGAAGGTGATGTTGGTGACCGGCGACGCGGTCGCCTTCGCGCTCGGGTATGCGCTGATCCTTGACTTCGCAAACTTCCCTGCATCGCATGGCTGGGCAAAGTCGGTCGCTGTAGTGGCCGCCGCCGTGGCCATTGGGTTGATTGCGGTGCGCTCACAGGGACTCTTCCTCGCACGTGTCAGCGCCGTGCGAATTGTCGAACTCACCCGCAGTACTCGGGCGATCGGTCTCACAATTGCCGGCATGATCATCTTCGACCGCATCACCCAGATCGGGTTCCGAATCCGGTACATCACCGGTGGGGCAATCATCGCATGGGTGTTCTTTGTCGTGCTCCGGTCGGTGTTCCGCTCGTGGGTTGCGACCAAGCGGGCCAACGGATTGCACCAGCGCCGGGTGATCGTTGTTGGCGCCGACGACGAGGCCGCACGACTGATTGAGTTGTTCGCCACCCACGCCGACCTCGGTATGTCGGTGGTTGGCATCGTCGGTAACCGTGGCGAGGCAGTTGGCCACAACATGGGTGCGCTGTGGTTGGGGGAAGCCGATGAGGCAGAGGCATTGGTGGCGACGCACAGGGTCTCGGGCGTCGTGGTGTCGCCGACTGCGCTCGGTCCTACTCGACTGCACGAACTGATCCGAAACCTGCAGCGGCTTGATCTGCATGTGCACCTGGCGACAGGTGTGTCAGGCATTGATGCTGGCCGCCTGCGCAGGTTGTCGCTCTCGCACGAACCGTTGCTGTACGTCGAAGCACCGCCGTTGTCGCGTGTTCAATTGGCATTCAAGCGGGCGTTCGATGTGTTCGCTGCTGCGATGCTGCTCGTTGCCGCGGCGCCGCTGTTGGCCGCTATTGCTATCGCGGTTCGCTTCGGCGACCGGGGACCAGTTGTGTTTCGCCAGCAGCGTGTTGGTCGCGCGGGCGCAACGTTCGATGTTTTGAAGTTTCGTACCATGGCCGTCAATGCCGAAGCTCAATTGGGTGCGCTGCGCGAGAACAACGAGCGCGGAGGTCCTTTGTTCAAGATGGAACACGACCCGCGCGTCACTCGTGTTGGCCGATTCCTGCGCGACACCAGCCTGGATGAGCTGCCGCAGCTGGTCAACGTGCTGCGCGGTCAGATGAGCCTTGTTGGCCCACGCCCGGCGCTGCCGTCGGAGGTCGAGACCTTTGCGCCGGAGTTGCGCGTGCGCGAGCAAGTTCGTCCGGGAATCACAGGGCTGTGGCAGACCGAGGCGCGCGATAACCCGTCGTTCGAGACCTACCGTCGCCTCGACCTCTTCTACGTGGAGAACTGGTCGGTGACGCTCGACTTGATGATTCTGCTCGGAACGGTCGAGCATCTGGTCGTGCGCTTGTTTACGGCATTCCGTCGCAAACCGGAACTGCGAGCACACCGACAACCGCACGGTGAGATTCGACCGTGTGCGCTGGCCGTCGAGCCTGCACGAGTATCGATTGCGGAGAGTGCAGCATGAGGCGCCGTCGCTTGGCATTGGTGGGCGCTGGCCAAATGGGTTCCAGCCATGCCCGTATCATCGCCGAGTCGCCGACTGCCGAGTTGGCCGTGGTTATTGATGTCGATGCCGAAGCTGCGAAGCGTGTTGCCGGAACGTTCGACAGCGTCCCGTCGACCAGTCTTGGCGATGCCATCGACTGCGACGGCGTGATCATCGCGGGTAGCACCGCGGCGCGCATGGAGTGTGTGCTCCCGCTCTTGGAAGCTGGCCTTCCAATGTTGGTCGAGAAGCCGTTCGCCCCGACACTTGCTGAACTGGATCAGCTGTTGGCCATCGCTCAGCAGCGCGAGATTCCGGTGATGTGCGGGTTCGTGGAACGGTTCAATGCTGCGTTTCGCACGGCCCTGCAGGTCCTCGATGGTCCACCGACGCATCTCCTGGCGATTCGACATTCGCCGTCTGCCACCCGCATCACGTCGAGCGTTGTAAATGATCTGATGCTGCACGATCTCGATGTCGCGCAGCGCCTGTTCGGCAATATGGATGGCGTGCTCGTCGGGTCCGCGTGTGTGCGCCCCCCGACGTCGAATTGGAACGAGATCGCTGATTGCACTATCGCCTTTGGCCTGCCATCGGATGACGGGCGCGGGTTGGCGACTCTGTCGGCGAATCGAATGAGCCAACGCAAGGTCCGCTCGCTAACCATCCACACCGCGACGAAAATGGTGGACGTCGACCTTCTACGCCAGGACGTCACCGTCTATCGCAACGTCAGTCAGGAAATGCTGCACTCCGCTGGCGGCATGGGGTACCGCTCATCGACAGAAGTCGAGCTGCCCTTTGTTCGGCACTACGGCGAGCCACTGGCTCTCCAACTCGGGCACTTCCTCGATCTCATCGACGGTGTCGCTGACCCGCGCGAGGAACTCCGCCAGATCCGCCCGGCGCACGTGTTCGCCGAGCAGATCGAGTCCGCGTCGCGTCGCTAGCACACGCCTAAAGAACTCGTTCGAATACAACTACATGTCCGCGCTGCGACGTGTGTACGAGATGGTAATTCGCCGCCAGAGCAGCGCGTAGTACGTCCAAGCCGACGAGCGACGGATCGTCGGAGACCGCGTCCCATCCCCAGATGATGATGACGTCGATGTCGACTCCGGTTGCTCGTTCGTAGCCGGCCACGTCGGCCATAGGAACGTCTGATTGCTCGGTGGCGGCGGGGAACAGACGGTCGAGCGGTGTCGTATCGGCTCGGAACTGCAGCGGAAAGTAGTTGAGGTATCCCTCGTAGAGAGTGAGGTCGGCAGCTCCCGTGTGCGCCATCAGAAGGCTGGTGGCCTGCGACAAAGGACGAATAGTGGATGCCTGTGCGGAGGCACACCCAGCGTCGCGCTCGTCGCACATGATGAGGCCGAGCACGACGTCGTCGTTGGTGAGAAATGCTCGAGCCTCCATCAATTCCTCGATGTCGTCGGAAAAGCCGTCGTATTCATCCTGGCGCAGCACCACCGAGGCGAGCAGGCTCGCAATGGCAATGATTGGCACCAACCGAACAAACGCTCGCGGCAACACGCTGGCAGCGGCAATCGAGAACACGACGGCGAGCAGGAGCAAGCGAGCGGTCAAGAACCCGCCTCCGGCGACGTTCGTCGGTAAAATCCAGTAGAGCGTTCCGAGCAATAAGGCGACAATCGCAATAGTCGACGCGCTTGGAGTCGCACGCACATCGCGGTACCTCCACAGCAGGCCCGCGAAAATCGTCGCGATGAGGATGACCATCGGCACGATCGACAGCACCTCGTTCCGGGTCGAGAACGCGACGAGCACCTCGCGCATCGTGCCTGCGTCGACGATGAGGTCCTTTAGCGTCCGTCGCCCGACCCCTCCGCCGGTGCTGCGACTGAGGTAAACCGCGACCAGTGCGAGCGCAGGGATCGCTGGGGCCCATGCGACAGAGAGCCGCCGGAAGTTGCGCTGCCTGAGCGCTGGCACGGATGCCACGAGATGTGCGATCAACACCACGGCCAATGGGATTACATGGCAGAGGTACAGCCACGCGAGTGCGACGGCAACCGCTGCCGGATGGCGAGTCCATCTGTCACCTTCGGGGCTGCGCAATCGCCAGCCGAGGTACACCAATGCCGAGCCGACTCCAAGCAGGAAGCTGTACTGGCCCGCGTGTACGAACCATCCGAATGCGATTGGAAGGCCGGCGTACGACACGAGCGCGCCAGTTTCGGGGGCGATCGAACGCGCCAGGTATCGCACACCCGTGGCGACGAGGACAACGCATGTGGCCGCGATTACTCGGTCGGCCACGGCCGGGCCGAGGACGGGGAGCAACGCGGACTCGTATAGGTGGGCGATCAGGTTGGGGGAGGGGAACCAGTCGCGGCGAAACACTTGCCCGACGGCGCCGTCGTATCGCCACATACCCCTGGCACTCGCCGCGTGTGCAGGCCCGTCCCAACTCGCGAAGTACGGAAACCGAAACGTGCCCGCGAGTCCGACTAAGAGGCAGGCGGCAAATGCAATATTCTCGCGACGAGGTGAAAGCTTCAGCCGCAAGTCAGCTCCTCGATGGCAGCCACGACTTTGTCGGTCGCGTTGTCGCCGTACGGGTATGGCAAGGCCGCAAGTTCGGCGTGCACTGTCGGCAGCCGGGCCAGCAACTCAGCGACTTTTGCGCCAATTGCTGGCCCCGCGGCGACGAGGTGCGCGAAAGTGCCGAGGATTTCTGGACGCTCGGTGGAGTTGCGGACGATCACCACCGGTCGCTTGACTATGCATGCTTCCTCTTGTACGCCGCCCGAGTCGCTCACCAGCAGCGCCGCCTCGCTCGCCAGGCTGATGAACTCGCGATAACCCATTGGGTCGCACACCTGCAGCGCCGCGAGCTCCTTGTGTAAGCCGAAGCCAAGCGCGCGCTGTCGTGTGCGTGGGTGCAGTGGCAGTACAACCGGAAGCGGAATGGCGGCCAGTTCACCGAGGATCGCACCGAGTTTCTCGGCACTGTCTGAATTCTCTGTTCGGTGAATAGTCGCAAGCACAAATTCGTTTGAGCTGACGCCATGTTCTTTGAGCCGCGCACCGCGTTCTTCCGGGGACGGCATGATGATGTCCAGCGCGTCGCGAAGGGTGCTGCCGGTGACGCGAATGCGCGTGTCGGGGATTCCCTCGCGACGCAATGCATCGGCATTGGCCACGTGCGGCACTAGGCATAGATCGGCAAGCACGTCGATCAGAATCCTGTTGTGCTCCTCGGGCATCGCTCGATCGTACGAACGCATTCCGGCTTCGACGTGCACGAGTTGTGTGCCAGCGCTGTTGGCTGCCAACGCGCCAGCTAGCCCCGAATTGGTGTCGCCCTGCACGACGATGACAGCCGGCCGTTGCTCGAGCAGGAAGTGTTCAATCGCGATGGTTGCTTGGCCAATCTGGGCTCCACGGGTCTCGCCCCCGATCGCCAGGTGCAGATCCGGTTGGTTGAGCTGAAGCTGGTCAAGGAACGTCTGACTCATGTTGGCGTCGAAGTGTTGGCCTGTGTGCACAACCAGTGCACGATCGCCAAGTTGGTGGATCACTGGCGCGAGTTTGATGATCTCTGGCCGGGTGCCTACGACGACAGCAATTCGTTCGCTCATCAGCGTCGTACTGCTGTTTGTACCGCAGCCACGATCTGGTCGCGTTCGGATTCGGTGAGGTGCTGATGCACTGGCAGGCTGACGACTTCGGTGGCGACTTTGACAGCAATCGCGTTGTCGCCAGTGATGGCGACTCGTGGGTGACGGCGATAGCAGTCGTAGTCGTACACGGCCCGCGGGTAGTACACGCCGGCGCCAATTCCTGCTTCGTTGAGTCGGCGAACAACCTCGTCGCGTTCTGTCGGGCAGGCCGGGGTGATGCGCAGCGTGTACTGATGCCACGCATGCGTTCGATCAGGCCGCGTGATCGGGGTGATGACCCCTTCCAGCCCGGCGAGATGTTGCGAGAGGTACGTGGCATTGGCGGTGCGGGCAGCGATGATGCTTGCCAGTCGACCGAACTGCGGAATCGCAACCGCTGCTGCAAGGTCGGTCAGGCGGTAGTTGTGGCCGGGAAGTTCGTACTGGTAGCGCATCTTCATCCCGTGATTGCGCAGTAGGCGCAGGCGGTCGGCTAGGTCGTCGTCGTCGGTGGTGACGACTCCACCTTCGCCGCTTTGCAGGTTCTTGGTCGCGTAGAAGCTGAACGTTGCCTGACCGGTGCTCGTGCGGGTGGTTGTACCGATGGGGACGTCGTTGTGTGTCGCTCCGTGTGCTTGCGCAGCATCCTCGATGACTTTGAGATCGTTGTTGCTTGCGATCTGCGCGATGGGCCCGAGATCGCAGGGTTGACCGAAGAGATGGACCGGCATCAGCACACGGGTGCGATCGTTGACCAATGCTTCGACGGAAGCTGGCGCCACGTTGAAGTCGTCGGTGTCGATATCAGCGAAGCGAGCAGTTGCACCGGATTCGAGAATCGCATTCAGGGTCGCGACGAACGTAAACGCACTGGTGATGACTTCGTCGCCCGGTTGCAATTGCAATGCTTCGAGGGCAACTACCAACGCAGTCGTACCGTTGTTCACCGCGATCGCATGGCGCGCTCCGGTCATCTTGCGGCACTGCCGCTCGAATTCCTGCACCATGGCACCCTGCGCCAGCATGCCCGAGCGCAGCACTTGCAGCACCAGGTCTTCTTCCTCTGGACCGCACTTCACCACCGAAATCGGGATCAATCCGGCCCCGCCTGGCAGTCGCCGCAGTCGAATGTCGGCGGAGGAGTGGATTCGCGCGACACGATGCGACCGCATTGGCATACCCAGCCCGCAGGCCGCGCGGGCGAACCCATCACGAGTTGATGCGGCGCTACGTCGTGTGTCACCACGGCGCCGGCAGCGATCGCGGACCACTCGCCGAGCGTGACACCGCAGACGATTGTTGCATTGGCGCCGATGGACGCGCCGCGCTGCACGAGCGTTGGGATGACATGCCACTGTGAACTTGTCGCGCGCGGGTACCTGTCGTTGGTGAACACGCTCGATGGGCCGACGAAGACGTCGTCGGCAAGCGTGACGCCGCGGTACACACTCACATTGTTCTGGACTTTCACCCGCGACCCGATCACCACGTCGGTGTCGACGTAGACGTTCTTGCCGAGCGAGGTGTTCTCGCCAATGCTGGCACCAGCGCGGACATGCGAGTGATGCCAGATGCGGGTGCCATTGCCGACCTGTGCCCCGGGTTCAACAATCGCCGTGGTGTCGGCCGACCAAGTCGTGCCCTGCCGCATCAGCCAAGCCTACTGACGACGTCCGTATGCTGGTCGGATGCCCGCACCGGTTGAGCAGCCGCAACGCTGGGCTGTGATCGGTGCCGGAGCCCTTGGGCTGACCCTCGCGCTTCGGCTCGCTCGCCGCGGCCACCAAGTCACGGTGTATGAAGCGGGCGACGTGCTCGGCGGGTTGGCGTCGCCGTGGCAGGTCGGCGATGTCACCTGGGATCGCCACTATCACGTGACCCTGTTGTCGGATGCGCGGACGCGCATGATGTATCACGATGCGGGCATTGCGGACGACGAACTGCATTGGGTTGAAACAAAGACGGGGTACTACGGCACGGACCACGAGCTGCGATCGGTGTCGAACGCGGTCGAGTTCCTGAAGCTGCCCGGGTTGTCGCCGATCGACAAGGTGCGGCTGGGTGCAACCATCGTGATCGGGTCGAAGATCCGCAATGGTCGCCGCATGGAACGGGTCACGGTCGAGCGGTGGCTGCGCCGCTGGAGTGGCAACTCCGCGTTCGAGACATTCTGGAAGCCGCTCTTGCGCGCCAAACTCGGCGACGCGTACACGAAGGCGTCGGCCGCATTCATCTGGGCCACGATTCAGCGCCTCTACGCGGCGAGGCGAACCGGCTTGAAGAAGGAGATGTTCGGATACGTATCCGGCGGTTACTCGCGGGTCTTTGCCGCATTCGCCGACAGCCTCGCGGCTGCTGGGGTTGAGGTGCGGCTCTCGACGCCGGTGAAGCAGGTGGCGCGAGTCGCGGGCGCGCTAACGGTGGGAAGCGAGGCCGGCGCCGAACGATTCGATCGGGTTGTGGTCACGACCAACGCATCACTGGCTGCGAGGCTGTGCCCAGATCTGGTGGTAGGTGAGCGCGAACGACTGCAGCGTGTCGAGTACCTCGGCATTGTGTGCGTGTCGTTGCTGCTGGAGAAACCACTGTCGCCGTACTACCTCACCTACATCACCGAACCGTCGACGCCGTTCACGGCGGTCGTTGAAATGACGGCGTTTATCGATCCAGCCGAGGTCGGCGGTAGGTCGCTGGTCTATCTGCCGAAGTATCTGGCGCCGTCAGACCCGCTGTTGCAAGCCGATGACGCAGACGTGGTCGCAACATTTCTGCCGTTTCTGCAGCAGATGTACCCGGCGTTCGATCCTTCGCACGTCGTAGCGGCGCGCGTTTCAAAGGTCCCACAGGTTTTCGCGGTGCCGACACTTGCATTTAGTGACGATGCGCCAACGATTGCGACTTCGGTGCCCGGGTTGTTCTTGGCAGGTTCGGCTCACCTGCCGTTCTCCACACTGAACGTCAACGACACGCTGTCGTTGGTCGACGAAGTGCTCACGGTTGCCGGGATACCTGCCGACTAACCTTGCATCGTGAGCGCGGCGAACTCTGTAGTGAAGGTCAACCCGGCAGTGAAGGTCAAGGCATCGTTGTCGCTGGACGCCGACAACCTGTGGGCGTACCAGATGACCCACGGCGATCCGGGCTGGGATACATATCCGACCTACTTGGATGCGCTTGTTGATGCAGTCCTGCCCATGCTCACCGACCTCGACCTGCGCATCACATTCTTTGTCGTGGGCCAGGACGCCGCGCTGGAAAAGAATCATCGGGCGATTGCCGCGATTGCGGCGGCGGGGCACGAGATCGGCAATCACAGTTTTCGCCATCAGCCGTGGTTGCATCGTTACTCTCTCGACGAGATTCATACGGAACTCGGCCGTACCGAGGATGCACTACAGGAGGTCACCGGCCAACGGCCCGTCGGCTTTCGGGGCCCTGGGTACAGCCTCAGCCAGGATGTGCTGCGCGCTCTCATGGATCGCCAGTACGAGTACGACGCCAGCACACTGCCGACCATCATCGGTCCGCTGGCGCGTCGCTACTACTTCCGCTCGACGAAGCTGACCGCTGAGCAACGGTCGGAGCGCGCGTACCTGTACGGCAGCGCGCGCGACGGCTTGCAGTCGCTAAAGCCGTATCGCTGGGTTGCCGGTCCGCAATCCCTTGTGGAGATTCCCGTCACCACGATGCCGCTGATACGTGTGCCGATCCATATCTCCTATGTCTTGTATCTCGCGGGTCGTTCGCCAGCCGCAGCCCACCGCTACTTCTCGGGTGCGTTACGGATGTGCGCCCTGCGCGGAGTGCAGCCGAGCATCCTGTTGCACCCGCTCGACTTCCTCGGCGTCGACGATGTCGATTCGTTGGAGTTTTTCCCGGGCATGAACCTGACTGGCGCCTTCAAGCGCGAGACCGTGGTGCGCTGCCTCCGCACGTTCTCCGAGAGATTTGAAGTGGTTCCGATGCGCGAGCATGCACGAGCGTTGGCCGATAATGGCTCGCTGCCGACCCGTTCGGTGTCGCAGCTCGAGGGAGCCACACGATGAGCGAACGCAGGCTCGTCACGCTCTTAGTTCCCGCGTACAACGAGGCATTGAAAATCATGGCCTCGCTCGCTGCCATGTACGAGTACATGGGCAGCCTCGCCGACACGTACCGATTTGAGCTACTGGTCGTCGACGATGGCTCAACCGACGAAACCGCAGCGATTGTCGACGCGTTTGCACGCACGCGACCGGAAGTGCGGCTGATCCGGCAGCCAACCAATATGCGCATCGGGCAGGCGCTGCGCGACGGATTCGCTGCATCGCGAGGCGATGTCGTTGTTGTGTTCGATTCGGATCTCTCCTACGCCGTCGACCACGTAGGCCGCATGCTGGAGACGATGGAACGCGAGCAGGTGGCGATCGTGGTCGCCTCGCCCTACATGAAGGGGGGCAGGACCACCGACGTCCCGTGGAATCGCGCGCAAATGAGCAAGCAGGTCAACCGCTTGCTGTCAGCCGGCAGCCAGTACGACCTGCACACGGTGACGGGCATGGTGCGCGCCTACGACGGCGCGTTCATCCGCAGCCTCTCGTTGAAGTCGATGGGTCCAGAGATCAATACCGAGATTCTCTACAAGGCGCAGATCATGCGTGCGCGCGTGGCCGAGATTCCGGCGCACCTCGATTGGAGCGACCAGGCCGAGCGCATCGCTACCCGCAAGGTGTCGCTCAAGTTCTCCACCACCTCCAAGCTGCTCGTGTTTTCCAGCTTCCTCTATCGCCCCATCGTGTTCTTCATGATTCCGGGAATGCTGCTGTTGATGATCTCTCTCTGGTCAGGCGGTTCGCTGGCCTGGACGGTGTTACATGAATACGAGCATTTGGGTGGCGGGTGGGATGCTCGTATCACCGGCGGTTTCGCCGAGGCCTGGAAGCTACGACCGCAGACGTTCATCATCGCTGGCTTTACGTTCGTGGTTGCCGTGCAGATGATCTCGCTTGGGCTGCTAGCCGCACAAGCCAAGCGATACTTCGAGGAACTCTTCTTCGCCGCCACCCGTCAGCACAACTAGCGCATGGCTGAGGACGTGTATCTCACGGCTGAGGCACGCGCCAGGGTTGAGATTGATCGCCAACTAGCTGCGTGTGGGTGGGCGGTGCAGGACCGGTCGGCGATGAACTTGTATGCGGGCCAGGGTGTCGCGGTTCGCGAGTTCATCATGGCCAAAGGTCACGGTCGTGCCGACTATCTGCTGTTCATCGACCAGAAGGCCGTCGGCGCAATCGAAGCTCAGCCATCGGGCACTCCGCTTGCGGGTGTTGAGCCGCAATCCGCGAAATATTCGACCGGTCTTCCGAAGGATCTGCCAGCACTGGCATCGCCGTTGCCGTTCCTCTACGAGTCGACTGGCGACGAGACGATGTTTACCGACGGCTTCGACCCCGATCCCCGCAGTCGTCAGGTGTACACGTTCCATCGCCCTGAGGCTCTCGCACGCTGGTTACGAAAGTGGCGCGAAGACGCCGAAGGTGGGTCGTTGCGTTCCCGGCTGAGCCGGCTCGATGATGTTTCGGCAAATGGTCTTCGCGTCATCCAGGTAAGCGCAATCGGCAAACTCGAAGCATCGATGAAGGCCAACCGGCCGCGTGCCTTGGCGCAAATGGCGACAGCAGATGAAAGGTCGCGGAGTTCGAGTCATTGATGAAAATGACCTGCAGGCGGTCTCTGCAGACGCGACCGTGAAGAGCCGGTTCGTGATAGTCGACGCTGTCGGGGTGACGGAGGCCGAGTTCAACGACACGCAGCCGCTCGAACGCAAGAAGGGTGAGTCGCTCAAGAAGCTGCTCGATCAAGTTGCTGCCGGTGTTCGCGATACTGACCTCGTGTCGTCCATCGAGCCCTCCGCGAGACATCGCTCGGCTCTGGCCCGCCGGAACGCTTCTCGTCGCCATGTACGGAGAGGGCCAAACCAGAGGGCGCTGCGCTGAGCTGGGTCTTGAGGCCACGTGCAACCAGGCATGTGCGGCGATCTCGCTGCGCGAGCCGCTCGGCGCATACAAAGACTTCGTGAGGCTCTCGTTCGATGCCAACTACGCGGCAAATCGCCAGCTCGCATCCGGCGGCGTCCAGCCGAACCTCAACGGAGGGCTCATCAAGGACATGGTCCTTTCGCTTCCTCCATCCGAGGAGCAGCATCGAATCGTCGCTGAAGTCGAGCGACAGTTCTCGTTCATTGATGCCTTGCTGCTCCAGCGCATCCGCCTGGAGCGCGCAAAGACTGGCAACAAGCCGACCGCGGCCAAGGCCAAACCGCAGCGCCGCACGGCTTCGCGGGACTGACCGCGCACTCCCTGGGGAGTGTGCGATTGTGAATTGTGTGAGACCCCGCTGCGAAAATGCGCAGATGGAAACCTCTCTGGAACCCGCAATCCGCCCATCTCCGGCGCTTGATGTTCTGCCCCTCGAGCAGCTTGAGGCGGTGATTTGCCAGGGCGCCGCCAATCTGTCGGCGGCCGAGCGTGATTGGTTGTTGGCGGTGGCCGAGTTCGATCGCCGCGACGGGTGGGCGCAGTGGGGTTGTGTGTCCTGTGCGGCTTGGCTGTCGTGGCAGGTGGGCCTCGACTTGCGCGCCGCCCGCGAGAAGGTGCGCGTGGCGCGGCTGCTGGGCGACTTTCCCCTGATTTCAGCTGCGATGGGGCGCGGTGAGTTGTCGTACTCGAAGGTGCGCGCGATCACGCGCATCGTTGAATCGTCCACCGAGAGTGCGCTTGTCGACATGGCGCTGGCAGGTACAACCAATCACGTCGAACGCATCGTCAGTGCTTATCGACGGGCTGAGTCGGCCGAGTTAGCGGCGCAGGAACGGCAGCACGAACGCCGATCGCTGCAGCACTCATTCGATGCCGACGGTTCGATGGTGATCACGATCCGACTGCCTGCAGAAGCGGGGACGGTCATCCTCTCGGCGGTTGAGGCATTCGTTTCACCGGCGAAAGCCGATGCCGCGGGAGTTGTCGAACCGTTGAGTACGCGCCGAGCCGATGCGATGCTCGCCTTGGCACAGGCTGGTGCGTCGTCACCCGAGGGCGCCAGTGGTGCGGCGCAGTACCTGGTGACGGTGCATGTCGACGCGGAAGTGCTTGCTGCTGCCGAAGCTGGCGGGCGTTGTGAGCTGATCGGTCTAGGGGACAGCATCACCGACCCCGTCGGAGTTTCTTCTGCGACAGCTCGTCGACTGGCGTGCGATGGCGACGTCGAGGTCGTGGTGGAGGATGGCGACGGCAATCCGCTGTACATGGGACGACGCAGCCGATTGGTGCGCGGCAAATTGCGGCGAGCAGTGCACGCCCGCGACGGCTGTTGCCGGTTCCCCGGATGCAATCGGCGTGCTCGGGCCGAGACGCATCACGCCGACGACTGGAGCTTGGGCGGGTTCACGAACATCGACAAGGTTGTTCTGCTCTGTCGCTTTCACCACCACATGGTGCACGAAGGCGGCTGGCAGGTGATCGCCAGCCCGACTGAAGGTTTCGTGTTCCGTTCACCCGGCGGTCGAAGTTTGAACGCCGCACCACCTGTCATCGCTGGCCACCCCGACGCGGTTGCGGCGAACAACCGCAGTGCGCGAGATGGGCGCTGCCGGTGGGGCGGCGAAACTCTCGATCTCGACCTAGCGCTGACCGCTCTGTTCTCGCGGCGAAACCACAGCGCCCTGGCCGGCGCATGAACTGTGCATCCTTCGAGCGGCCATCCGCTGCGGTTGCCGTCGGTTCCGTCAATTGCCGCCACACACACGCACCCATACGGCACAATGTGTCCGAGGAGCCGAGGGAGGTGGTGATGACCGCGGGCAAACACGATCTGCGCTTCACCGTTCCCTTGTATACGGTGGCCGAGGCCGCACGCGCTGTTGATGTTCCACCGTCAACCTTTGAAACCTGGGCGAAGGGCTACGTTCGTCGTCCTAAAGTCCGCAGCGAGGTGCGGCGAGAGCCGATCTTCACCGCGATGGTGGCTCCGCCAGGAGCTCCAAGCATCCCGTTCATTGGACTTGTCGAGGGCCACGTGCTCGCCGCGGTACGTCAAGCCGGGGTGGCGATGCAGCGAGTTCGGCCAGCACTGGCGGCGCTCGAACGTGAGCTAGGAATTGACCACGCGCTCGCATCACGAAATCTCTATACCGACGGTGCTGAAGTGCTGTTCGACTATGGCGAGACCAGTCCCGACCGTGTCGAGTTGATTCAGCAGCTCGTTGTGGTCCGCAACGGGCAGCGCGTATTCGTCCCCATAGTGGTCGACTACCTCAGGAGAATTGAGTACGGAGACGATGGCTATGCGCGGCTCATTCACATTCCCGCCTATGCGGGAGAGGTTGTTTGCGACCCGACCCGGTCCTTCGGGCGGCCGATCTTCATCAAGGGTGGAGCACGAGTTGAAGATGTGCTGGGACGCTTCCAGTCAGGCGAATCGCTAGAGGAGTTGACCCGCGAGTTCGGGGTGCCGTCGTCCGATCTGGAGGACGCATTGCGTGTCGCATCCCGCCGGGCTGCCTGATCTGTTTGTCGATCGAAGTTTGGGCGGCTTAAAGTTGCTGTGCTGCTCAGGGCGGAAGGATTTCGCCTCGTCACGCTCGCTGAGCACGACGGCATGCCAGCCGATGAGCGCGTTGAGGATGAGGATTGGCTGCAACTCGCTGGCACTCGGCGTTGGCTTGCAGTGATGAAGGACGATCGCATCCGGTACAAACCATCAGAAAGGGCGGCGTTGGTAACGTATGGCGTACGAGGGTTGGTCATCACCAACGCCAACCTGAGCGCCGAAGTTATGGTTGAGCGAATCATCCGCGTGCTTCCGACCGCGGCCGAGATCTGTGTGGCTCGGAGTGGGCCATTCCTGTTCGCGGTGCAGAAGAACGGTCTCCGAGAGATCGACCTTGCAAGCTAGGTCGCTAGATGCATCAGTTCGTACACTCCTCGTATGGCCCGCCGAGTAGCAGCATCACGCGCCAGTGAGTAACTCGAATCAGCGGGATAGTTGCGATAGCTAACCAGGCGCTGCCGGTGTCGCTCAACGTGCCGTGCACGGTCATCCGCGGGGTTGGCATTTCGGCGGCGAAGTTATCGCCATTGATGCGGAGACGAATCTCGAGCGGGCCGATGATGTCGCCACCTAAGTTGCTCCACGCCTTATACGCAGCCTCCTTCATGACGAAGGCGGCGATTGGATCAATGTCAGGATCGTCCGCTCGCAGCACCGACTCGCGCAGCTCGTCGTCTGCCTCGCCGTGTGCCTCGCCGTATGGTTCGATGTCGATACCGATCGCGCGGTAGCGATCTGCCGGTCCGATCGCCGCAACAGCGTGCGCCCGGTCATGGGCAAGTGAGCCGACGACTCCTTCTGGCCACAGCGGTGCGCCGTTGGCGGCCCGACCCACTGGTGCCGCGGTCTCGAGCAACTGGCGGAGCAAGGCGCGTCCAGTAGCGAATTCGGCGCGCCGTTGATCTCGGGCGGTTGCGACCAGCGCCAACTCCTCGGCGCGCAGCGAAGCCGTGTGTATCGGATCGATGGCGAGCGCACTGACGATCATCGTTCAGCCTCGTCGATCGCGGCGCGGATCGCTTCGGCGAGCACGCGGACATGCGGCTCGAGCACCATCGAGTCGTGGTCGCCAGGAACGTTGACGATCTCGACGCGCTCGCAGTGGCGCCGCCACCCGTTGTCGTCCTGAATAAAGTCGCGCCGCACGTCGATGCCCCGGCCGCCTAGCAGTCGATACTCGAGCCGATGGCGTGGGCGGTAGAGAGTGATGTCGCCGTCGTAGTGTCCAACTTCGTAGCGGTTGAGCGCCCGCAGGAATGCGTCCTCTATCTCGACGTTGTGTTGCATGCCAACTTGCGGCTCGACGCCTTGCCTGCGTTCTGACATCTCAAGCTTCCACGCCTGCCGACTGCGCCACCACCGTCGGACGTATCCAAATCGGTAGCGCGCAACGTTCTGCAATTGAATGGCGAGCTTGTCGGCGGTCGTGAGCGACTGTCGCATCGCCGGAGCGGGTGTGTCGAGCATCACCAGCAAAGCGACATCCTCGCCAGCGGCGCGTAGTTGACGCGCCATTTCCAACGCCGTAATGCCTCCGCCGGAGAATCCACCCAGGAGGTAGGGGCCACGTGGTTGTACATCGCGAATTTCCGACAAGTAGGCGGTTGCCATTTCCTCGAACGTCTCGTGCGGTTGCGCTCCTCCGAAGAGGCCCCGTGCCTGTAGCCCATAGAACGGTCGATCCGTACCGATCTGATTGCTGAGATGACGCAGGTTGAGCACATTGCCAAACATTCCCGCGACCAAGAAGAACGGCGTAGTGCCGGCTTCGTTGCGCGAGTGCATAGGAACGAGATACGTGTACTGACTCGGCAGTGCGGTCGCTGGCGCGCCGATTGAACCTTCGCTCGGAAGCATCGACCGAATCAGGGCGGCGCTGGCCTCGACCGTGTGCGCGGTGAACAACGCCGAGATTGGCAGATCGACGGAGAACAGCTTTCGAATACGAGCGAACAGCCGAACCGCAATGAGGCTGTGACCCCCAAGGTCGAAGAAGCTGTCGTGCACACCAATGTCGGTGATCCCCAACAGTTCTTGCCAGAGCTCGGTCAACGTCCTCTCAAGCGTGTCGCGAGGCGCGAGATACTGACTGGCAATTCGCGGTCGGGCGAACGACACTCCTGATTCGCCGCCGCTGTGAAATGCGGTGCGGCTGACCCGATCGGTCTGCGCGCGTAGGGCGAGTGGATCGAGAGCAGAGATCACCAGTGAGCCGCCAGCATGTGTCGCCAGCGCGAGGGTGAAGGCCTTGGCGCCCTCGGCCGGGCGGAATCCGTGCGAGACGTTGTGGCGCAGCACCTCCTCGGCCTCGGTGACTGTTCGTTGGCGGGTCTGGCTCGACTCGGTGACCGTTTCGTCGGGAAGAGGAGTGAGGTTGAGTCGGCCGGTCAGTCGCTTCATCGTGAAGCCAGCCACTGTGATTGCGGCGCAGCCGCTGGAGTTGATGAAGACGACGTCGAACGTCGCGAAGCCGGCCTCCTCGCTGCTGCCCGGTCTGATTGTCGCCACGACCGTCGCGTGCCGCAATTGATCAGTTGGTCCGTCAGGGTCGTGCACCACGACCGCTTCCGCACTGACTGGAACCCAGAGGGCATCGCCGCTGTAGCCCGCCACTTGTTCGATCGCGAAGCACAGCCCGACATCGACCGCTGCCGGATGTAGGACAAAGTCGTCGAGATCGCTGAGGTAATCAGAGGGCATCTCTAGCTGGGCAACCGCATGGTGCTCGCCGACTCCGACGCGCTGCGCCACCTTCCATCGCGGCCCGAGTCGCAAATGGTCTTGTTGCCGCGTCCGCACAGGCCCACGATTGGGTCTCGCTTCTATCGCGGCAGCAACGTCGACAGCCGCCGCCGCGACCGGCGAGCGCAACACGACCTGCGTTTGGGCAACGGTGATCCATTTCGAATCCTCGCTCGCGTGACCCATCTCCAACGAATACCCGTAGTCCGTGGGACGCAACACCGCTCGGACGCGGGTTGGTCCGGCGAGCGCCGCCGCGAGCGGGGCGATCATGACGAGCTGGCGAAGCTCGAAGGGCCGGCGAATGCCGATCTCGCGCAATGCCTGACGCGCGAGTTCGATGTAGCCCGAGCCTGGAAACATTGCTGCGCCTGCCGCCAGCCGATGCTCATCAAGGAACCATGCATCGCCAGCCCACAAGGCATTGAGTGTGACTACGCCGTTGGCATCGGTGACCCGAGTTGAGAACAGTGGTCCGATGCATGGTTGCGGTCGCTCGCGACCGTCGTCAAGCAGTCGATGCACCGATTCGACAGCCATCCCGACTTCTGACCAAGCGCCCCACGTGATCGCGGTCACTCGTCCCGGCCGTGCCTGAGCGAAGGCTTCCAGGAATGCGTTGGCGGCGACGTAGTCGAGTTGACCAGCAGGACCGGTGATGACGCTGGTCGACGAGAAGACAACGAAGAGGTCAAGCGGTTGATCACGAGTGAGTTCGTCCAACACAAGCGTGCCAAAGACTTTGGCGGCGAGCACACGCTCGATGTCGGCTTGCTCCTTCTGCAACAGGGGTCGATCGTCGATCACGCCAGCGGCATGCACAATGCCGTGCAGCCCACCGTGTGTCGCCTGCACCCCTGCGATGATGTCGTGCATGCGCGCAATGTTGCTGACATCACCCTGAACGACCGTGACATCCGCCCCGGCCGCCCGCAGCGCGGTAAGTCCCTGTATGCGCGCCAACATTGGGTGATCGGCATCGAGCGTGCTTGCCAGAGCGGCCCACTGTTCTTCGGGGGGCAACTGAGTTCGTGTGACGAGCACCAAGCGGGCCGCCGCCGCCTCGTGCAGTTCGCGCGCGATCGACAGCCCGATGCCACCGAGCCCACCGGTTATCAAGACAACGCCACGGCGCCGTAAAGGAAGCTCTCGCCGGTCGGCATCTAGCGCTACACGCCGGTAGCTGCGCACCAATCGCACACCGTCGCGCCATGCGGCGACGACACCGCCAACAAGGCCCGTGGTCGAGGCCTGTGCCTCGCTGACGATCGCGTCGACCACGCGCACGTAGTCCGGCGCGGACCGACGTTTGCGCACGGGCAACGACAGGTCGACTGCAACGCATGTGAGGTCGGGAAGCTCGCGTGGTAACACCAGTAGCGGGCCGAGGACGGTGGCTTGCTCGGGCCACGTGACCACATCGCCCACGGCGGCAAGCTGCGCGTGCGTTGTGGCGACGACGAGGTGTAGCGGTCGCCGCAGACCTTCAGCCGCCCACGCCTGCATGAGAAAGACGACGTTGTAGAACCCGAGCTCCTGATTGCGATGAAAGAAGCTGTTGCCAGGACGAAATTCCGGACGCTCGGCGAGCAACGCCAGGTTGAGCACCCGATCGGGAACGAGATCGTGCCGGATCAGGTCGGCGAGAAGTTGCTCGTATCCGATTCGGCCATGTTCCGCCGCGAGAACGAACTCATCTGGATCAACCATGCGATACGAGTCGCCTGTGCGCACCACGGCCACCCGATGACCCGCGGCGCGTAGCCGTTCGATGACCGCCTCGGCAATCCCGACTAGGTCGGCGAACACCAGGTAAGTCGTTGGGGTGACGGTCGTTGGGGTGACGGTCGTTGGCTGTGGCGTCCACATCGGCTGCCAGAACCATTGATCGGGCGGCGCTCTGTCGAGCATGACATCGGCAGGGTCGGCTTGTTCTTGCGTGCGAGCTTCAATGAAGTAGCGCTGCTCTTGAAACGCGTAGGTCGGCAGGCTGAGCCGTTGCCGTTGGCCGATGTTGTCGACGCGGGCGGTTGGAAATTCAGCTCCCAGCGCCCAGAGGCGACCGAGGGACGTCAGCAGTGCCGTCGTGTCGTCGACCGGTTCGTCGGCTTGGCGCATGGTGTGCACGGTGCCGTGCCTGGCGCCGACGGCCGGATTCAGTCGTGCTATCGAACACAATGTCGAGCCGGGGCCGACTTCGAAAAAGATCGCGTTGTTGTGCCGCGCAGCGACTGTCGCGATGTTCGCTGCGAAGTCGACGGTGCTGCGCAGCTGACGCACCCAATACTCCGGATCGGTCGCTTCGGCGGTGGTGATCCAGGTGCCGGTTTGATTCGAAACCCACGCCATGCTTGGCGCCGAGAGTTTCATAGTGCCCAAATGTGTGCGGAACTCATCAAGGACAGGATCCAGTAACCGGCTGTGAGCTGCGATGTTGATGTGGATGCGGCTGTACTCGACGCTGGTCGCCTTTAGTCGGCGTTCAAGCTCGACCAATCGGTCCTCTGCTCCTGACGCCACACACAGGTCGGGGGCGTTGATTACTCCGAGATCGAGCCCGCACTCCTCGACAATCGGTCGCAGCTCTGTTGCCGGCATGCGAACCGACAGCATTCCACCGCGAGTGCGATCCATCAGTTGTCCACGTAGCACCACCAGTCCGAGACAGTCGGGAAACGTCATGGTGCCCGCAATGCACGCAGCGAAGGTCTCGCCGACACTGTGTCCGGCGAGCGCCGCCGGAGCGATGCCCCAACTGATCAGCAATCGCGCGAGCGCGTGCTCGACGATCAGCAAAGCAGGTAGTTGCAACGACGCTTCACAAAGTTCAGACGCGGCTGCTGCGGCATCTGCGGAATCGTCGCCGTTCGGAAGCAGCAACGATCGCAGGTCGATCCCATGTTTGTCGTTTGCCAGCCGCAGGCCTTCGTCGAGGTGCGCGCGAAACACGGGCTCGTCGATGTACAGCTGTGCCGCCATCTGCGGGTACTGCGTGCCGCCGCCGGGAAACATAAAAACGATCGGCGGTCGCCGGGTTCCGGCACTGTGAGTGAAGACCCGCCGCGCGTTTCCACTCCGCAAGACTTGCGCTGCCTCAGCGACTGACGAGGCGGCGAGCACGCGTCGCTCGCCGAAATGGTGACGACCGGCCCGCAGCGTGAATGCGACATCAGCGAGATTGAGCTCCGGATGTTCGTCGAGATGAATGGCAAGTCGCTCGCTCATCTCGTCGAGCGCCTCTCGGTTGCGGGCGGACAAGACGAGCAGTTGCGCCCCGGCAACCGGGCTACTGCCGACACGCGCCGGCGCCTCCTCCAGCACTGCAAATGCGTTGGTACCGCCCACCCCAAGCGAGTTGACACCTGCGCGACGCGACGCGCCAGCCGACTGCGGCCACGGAGTCAGCCTGTCGGCGACGCGAAAAGCGCTGCCTTCGAGCACGCTGTTTGGGTTCGGATGCTTGTAGTGCAAGCTTGGTGGAATCGCGCCGTGCTGTAGCGCCAACGCGGCCTTGATCAGGCTGGCGACACCCGCTGCCGTGTCGAGATGACCGATGTTCGTCTTGACACTTCCGATGTGGCAGAACGACTGGCCATCGATCGGGCGACCGAAAACCTGATCGAGCGCGGCGATCTCGATCGGGTCACCCATGGCGGTTCCCGTGCCGTGACACTCGACAAACTGGATCGTCTCTGGCGCAACATCTGCAACGGCGAGTGCTTCCGCGATGCAGGCGGCTTGGCCGTCGACCGACGGTGCGAGATAGCCGACCTTACGGGCACCGTCGTTATTGACTGCTGTTCCGCGGAGGACCGCGTAAATGTGGTCGCCGTCGTTGATCGCTTCAGCCAGTCGCCGCAACACGACGACACCCACACCGCTACCGAACACCGTTCCTGCCGCGTCCCTATCGAAGGCTCGGCAATGGCCATCGGGCGACAGAATCTCGCCGGCCTGATACTGGTAACCGCGTCCGTGCGGAATTTCGATCGTCACACCGCCGGCCAACGCGAGGTCACATTCGCCACTCAATAGGTTCTGAACGGCGAGGTGAGTTGCGACCAGCGATGTCGAACACGCGGTCTGCACATTGACCGCCGGCCCTTGCAGGTCCAACAGGTAGCTCGCCCGCGTGACAAGAAAATCCTTGTCGTTGCCCGTGTGGCGCAGCAGAAACATTCCTACGTCGTCGACAAGTTGACGATTGCTCAGCAGGTTGAACGCGAGGTAGGCGCCCATGCCGCATCCTCCGAAGATGCCGATCGAACCGTTGAACGTGGAGGAAGGATGCGTCGCGTCCTCCAGTGCCTCCCAGCACGCGGTGAGGAACTGCCGATGCTGCGGGTCCATGATCGCCGCGTCCTTAGGCGAGAAGCCGAAGAACTCGGCGTCGAACCACTCCATGCGTTCCAGTGGCGCGGCGCGCCGCACGTAGCCCTGCCGCTGCCATGTATCGCGTGAGACTCCGCCGGCTGCCAGTTGTTCGTCGCTCAGAGTTTCAATGCTCTCGACACCTAAGGCGAGATTGCTCCAGAATTCGCTCGGCGTCGTCGCGCCCGGCACGTGCAACGCCATGCCGACGATCGCAATAGCGTTGTCATTCATCCGCTCGCTCATGACGCACTCCGCGAACTGGCGCGTCGGCGAGCGGCGCGGTCCATGCCGCTCTCGACAGCGGCGGTTACTGCTCGCTTGTCGGAACCCGCGAGCGACGCGGTGAACGACCGCACGGTCGGGAAGCGATAAAGGTCGGTGAGGGCGATTGCGCGCCCGAGCGCCTCCTGTAGATGGCGGTGCAGACGCACGACCAGCAACGAATGGCCACCGGCATCGAAGAAGTTGTCGTCGATGCCGATTTCGTCTTGCTGGTTGCCAAGCACGAGTTGCCAGCTAGCAAGGATGCGGTGTTCCAACTCGCTGGTGGCAGGTACCACTGTGGCTTTCGTAGGCGACAAAGTTCCCGATGTCGGTAGTGCGCGTCGGTCGAGTTTGCCATTCGGAGTTCGCGGGAGTGCCGCGACCAGCATCACTTGATTGGGAACCATCGCGTCCGGAAGCCGCTTGCGCAGTTTCTCGCACACGGCCCCGGCGTCGAAGCTTGCGGGATTGCTGCTGACAACGAAGGCAACCAACTGCTGATCGAGATGGTCGCCCCCGCGTTCTATGACAACGGCGGCGCATTCGTCGACATCGGTGATCCGAGCGAGCTCGGACTCGATCTCGCCGAGTTCGATGCGATGGCCGCGCAGTTTCACCTGCTGATCACCTCGCCCTCGGAACTCGAGCAGTGCGCAACCGTCGGCGGTCTGGCGCCACCGCGCGAAGTCACCGGTGCGGTACATGCGACCACCGTCACGAAACGGATCGGAGCGGAACACGGCGGCCGTTAGTTCCGGCCGTTGGTGATACCCGCGCGCGACGCCCGCGCCGCCGATCCACAACTCGCCGACGACTCCTGGCGGCACGGGCTGCCCGACGCTGTCGAGCACGTAGCACTGTGTGTTGGCGATCGGTGTCCCGATGGGCGTCCAGTCCGTGTTCGCCTGAACCGTCCAGGCGCTGGACCACACCGTGGTCTCGGTTGGGCCGTACATGTTGGTGACCGTTCCGCCAACTAGCGAATGCAGCTCTCGCGCAAGGTCATCGGGTAGTGCCTCGCCACCTACCAGCAGGTGGTCAACCGAACGCAACGCTTCGCGCATGGCCGGGTCGAGCGTGAACATCCGTGCCATCGATGGCGTGCATTGAATTTGAGTTGTCTCGGTAGCCCGAACAACTTCAGCGATGCTGGTGTGGTTGGCGGTGTGGTTGGCGGTGTGGTTGGCGGTGTGGTTGGCGGTGTCGTCCACCTCCGCGACCGCTGCTAACTCGCGAACACGGGCGAGGTGTGGCAACGACTCCATCACTATGGCGTCTGGGATTCCAAAGTCGATGAGACAGGCAATCTCGTCGACTCCAATCTGATGCAACCGCTCAACAATTGGGACAACTTCTTCGGGCGTGCCGAACAGTCCGCTGGACTCGTAGTAACGCTCGGCGGCAAAGTCGAGCACGGCGTCGAGATCGCCGCCGGTGAGGTTGGCCATGACATCGTCGGCAAGCTCGTCGGGGTGTTCGACGGGCGCTCCATCAGTTCGTCGAAACGTCGGGAACGCCCAAGCGTGATCGCGCAGCAATTCGTACGACGAGCTGAGGTAGCGGCGGAGTGGCTCTCGTACCGTCGAGCGAACGGTGGCTGCATCGTCGGTGACAAATGTGTGCAGCATGAGTGTGACCACGCCAGCAGCGGAGTTGTGGCCCGCCGCCGCGCGCGCTGCTCGATAGACGACGATCTTGTCAGCGAGTTCGTCGATCGACTGCCCAACCAAGTGCGTCAGCACGTTTGTTCCCGCAGTTCCTGCGGCGCCAAAACTGTCGGGGTTACCAGCAGTGGTGATCCAGATCGGAAGCTCGGCCTGCACTGGCCGCGGCAAGGTCGCAACATCAACCGTCGTCTCGTTGGGACCGTCGAACGCAACCGATTCGCCGCGCCACAGCAACCGAACTTGCTGGATGCCCTCGTACATCTGTTGTTTCGCGCGTGCGTAGTTCTGCGGCCGCAACACGAAGTCATTGGGCTGCCATCCGCTGGCGAATGAGACCCCAACCCGTCCATTGGAGAGATTGTCGACCATGCTCCACGCTTCGGCGATCTCGACGGGATGGTGCAGTGGCAGCACCACCGAGCCAGCGCGAATTCCGACTCGTTCGGTGATCGCCGCGACCGCTGCGGCGGTGATTGCCGGATTGGGATACAGCCCGCCAAACGAGTGGAAGTGGCGCTCGGGTGTCCACACTGCGCAGAAGCCATGCTGATCGGCAAATCGTGCACCATCTAGTAGTAGCCGGTACTTTCCGTCGACCGCGTCGTGCGCCTGTTCGGATTCATCGGCCGAGAAGTAGAAGAGCGAGAAGTCCATCGCCTTGCGCGTCGCGCGAGTGAGGTGTGGATCGGGCACGAACAGAACGATGCGGATGCCGCGAGCCAGCGTGTACAGCAGCTCCAGGACAGAAATGTCGAACGAGAGGCTGGTGACCGCGCACCATGTGTCATCACGGCCGGTGTCATCACGGCCGGTGTCATCACGGCCGGTCTCGTGGTCTCCTCTTGCAATTACTGCGTCCATCGCCGCGAACAGGTTGGCGACATTGCGGTGTTCCACAAGCACAGCCTTCGGCGTGCCAGAGCTTCCCGATGTGTAGATGCAGTACGCAAGATTGTGGGGCTGCACCGTGGAAGTCAGTGCGACAGACGAGTCGGCTATTTGTGAGTCAACAGCGACGATCGTGCGATCGACACCGTCGATGGGTAGTGGCAACCGGCCGCGACGGCTCTCGTTACAGATGATGACGCGAAGGCCGCTGTCGGCGATCATGTGTCGCAGACGATCAGCGGGATAGGCGGGGTCCAGCGGAACGTAGGCGCCGCCCGCCGAAAGTACCGCCAACACGGCGACGATCAGATCGACGCTCCGCTCTACTGACACTCCTACCAGCGAGTCAGGGCCGACTCCGACTTGTTGCAGATGCGCCGCCAGTCGGTTTGAGCGCTCGGCCAGTGCTTGATAGGTGAGCCGCTGATCGCCGCAGACCACCGCCTCTCGGAGAGGGATGGCGGCGACTTGGCGGGCGATCAGGTCGTGAATGCACGCCGACTCGTAGGGCGCGTCGGTCGCATTCCACTGATGAATGACGCGATGCCGGACCTCGGCTGAGAGCAGGTCAACGTCGGTGGGGGAGGACGAGCCAACGGTGACGGCCAGGCAGCGCGCGAATTCGGTCGCGTCGGTTTCGTCGACGACTGTGACGTCGTACGCAACCTCCCAGGTGTCCTTGGACGCGGCCCGCTGCACGATGATGATTGCGTCCGGAAGCGGAGCATCGTCGGGCGACAGTCGAACGCCGATCGGTAGGCCAATACCGAGGGCGAACTCGGAGCGGCCAGCCACTCGCGGTGTGCGTGCGATGAGGTCGCGGAACCACCCCGCGCCGACAGGCTGCGCTACCCCGGCAGCGAGAGTGAGCACCGACTCGGTGCAAATGAGCGACCGGGCAAACTCCGGCGCCGGTGTATGCGCAAGCGCGATATCCAGTCCGCCGACCGGCGTTAGTCGCCGCAGCAGCGTGGCAAGTGCATCGACGATTTGATTGCCGCTGCATGGCGCGCCAAGTGGCACCGTGACTGTTGCTTGCGGTGCGGGCGTAGTGCGCCGCTCGCGCAAAGGCCACGGAAAAGTTGCTTCGGAGAGATGTGTCAACGCCTCGATGGTGGCCGCTTCGTCGCGTTGGCCGATTACGGCGAAGTCGGCGAGCAGCTGGCGTTGCTCGTCACTGAGTTGCGGCAGCACGTCGCCGACCCTTGCCCCCGTGGCCTCTAGGAAGTCGAGAGCGCTGAGCGATGTCCCATCGAGTCGTCGAAGGTCGCCGAGCCGTATGCCGTTGCCAGAGCAAGCGATGGTGAGACCGCCGTCGACGGCGAGAAGTGTGCCGGGGGCTGCGCCGGATCCGGTCTCTACGATTTCAGATGACCCAACGACAAGCGCTGTGTTCGGATGCCACAGCACCGCGGCAGCGATCGTGTTGGGGTGCGGACCAAAGTGAAGCGCGCGCACGACGCGGTCGACCTCGATGGCGGGCCGATTGAAATCGAGCACGCCATCGGGACGGTCGCGACACCGGAACACTTCCCTCGGCACGGTTGCATCCTGTGGCGCTGCCGCCGCACGGTCGGTTTCGAGCAATTCGAGTAGTTCAGCGAAACTGTCGAGAGCCCGCTCGAAGTTGCGAGTGTTGAGCGAGAGCGAGGTTTCGCGCTCGGCGATTGCGAATCTGCGTTGCACCAGAATCGGTCCGGTGTCGATGCCTTCATCGATGCGATGCCATGCGACGCCCCACTCGGTTTCGCCGCGCAGGATTCCCCAGACGGGTGTGTTCAGGCCGGCGTACTCGGGCAGTGGCCCGTCGTGAAAGTTGATCGCCATCTTGTTTGCCGTCGCCACCAGCGTCGGCGACAGGAGCCGAAGGTGAGTGATCGCAAAGATGTAGTCGACGCTCTCTCGTCGCAACTCGTCTTCCCAGTTGTCGAGATTGTCAAGGTTGAACGTCGGGATGCCGCCTTCCAGAGCCCAGGCTGCGACTTTGTCGCTGCCTGCTGCCACGGAAACGATCTCGTGGCCGCGTTCAAGCAGCAGTCGCCCACACTCGACCAGCAGTGTGTCGGCTCCGATCAGTGCGCAACGGAAGCGAGTCATCCTGTTGCTCCGATTGGGTCGCCTTGCACGAATCCGGTGCCGCTGAACGCAACGTAGACGCGTCCGGGCACGTCGGGGTCGCCGCTGATCGCGCTGATGTCGGAGTATGAGCCCGCGGGAAAGGTCGTGATCAGCTGCCAGCTGACGCCGTCGTCGTCGCTTCGATAGAGGCCAGTCTGTGCGTCGCCGTTCGCTCGCCCGTAGATGAACAGTGCGACGGGACCCCCGCCGACGACCGGCGCGCCAAATCCCAGTGCGTTCACCAACTCAACGCCGGGGAGTTTCGTCCACGCACTGCGTCCTGCGTCATCGCTGCGATAGAGCCCGTCGGAGCCGACCCCCGCCCACAACCGTTCTGCGCGATCGGGCTGTGACTGCAGTTGGCCGAGTACGTGGCACGCATTGCCCTCGAAGCAGGGCGGCGCGTTGGGCGCCTCCTGCCACGTCGCGCCACCGTCGCTGCTCGTGAAGAAGCGACCCTCATCGGACATGAGGTAGAAGTTGCCATTCACGCGATCTGCTGCCAACGCTCGGCGGTTGAACCACCACATGAATCGGTGAAACGAGTCGATGCCAGCGACGGACTCAAGATGTGTCCACGATTGGCCGGCGTCGTGGCTGATGTAGAGGCCCACCGGAGTGCGCGAGTACTCCCAAGGATCGGAATAGTGAGTCGGGAGCCAGACCAGCACTTGTGGGTCAACAGCAGACACCGCGATTTCGCCACCGAACATCGCAGGGGTCGTGCCCGCGAATTGCTGCCATGTGACACCGCCGTCGGTCGACACCGCGCCACGAGCACGCCGCTGGTCGGAATAGTAGATGTGGTACTCGGCGCCAACCCACGCGATGACTTCAGGATGACCGCCGCTGTAGTCGAGTCCTGTGCCGCCCGCGAACGTTTCGTCAATCAGGGTCGCTGTCGGGTATTTCGTCGTGTCGTCAAAACGGAACCCTTGTCGATCTGCGATCGCTCCGATCGGGACGCCACCCGGCGGGGCGACCACAGCGGAGGCAACTGTCTCCTCTATTCCACGCGCTGCGGATGTGAACGTGATCGTGTTCCCCTCGAAATCGTTTGCCCGCCATGCCGCCATGCCTTCGGCGAACCACAACGTGCCGCCTGCCGGATCGAACATCAGCCGACCGGTGCTCATGAACCCGTCGAGGTCGGTGTTCGCGAGCCAAGGAATTTGTGGTGAGGCAATTGCGACATCGTGCGTCGACCAATTCTCTCCACCATCGGTCGATGTCCAGAGGTGTCCATCGCGTACTGCTTCATCGGCAAGTGCTACGCGTGTCGGATCCGTGGGGTCGACCGCGAACGCGGCGAAGTGCGAGGTTGATGGAATGGGTAGCTCACGCCACGTCCCGGTAGTGAGGTTGAACACCGCAACCTGTGCAGATGCACCATCGATGCGATTGATTGCCATCCAGAATTCGCCAGCGACGTTGACGGCACCGGCGCCGTATTGCGCACCGTCGAACGGTCGCACCACGCTCCAGGACGCACCCGCATCGCTGCTCAGGAAAACTCCGATACCGGCGACAGCGGCAAACGCAGTCGCGCCAACAAACGCGACGGTGGCAACGCCGGGCTGATCACTGGCGAGGTCGCCGACCACGCCCGTCGGCACCATGCTCGTGGGAACCTGTGCCCAGGTTGCTCCGGCGTCGAAGGATTGAAACAACCCTTCGCGGGAACTTCCAAAGAGCACATGATCCGGGTTATTTGGGTTGACGGCGAGGCGCTCACTGCCAACTCGGAATTGCTGATTGCCGCTGATGAACCAGCGGCGCTCCGTAGTGCGCCACGTCGAGCCAGCGTCGTCGCTGACCAGAATGCGTCCGGCGGTGGTCAGCGCTTCGTCGGGCGCAGGATTTCCGTCGTTGCCGAGAGCGAGATACACCCGAGTAGGCAGCGAGGGAGCGACCGCGATGCTGTCGACGCTCAGCACGTCGCCAGGCTGCGCCCCGGGTAGCGACGCGGCATCGAGCAACTGCGTCCACTGCTCGCTCTGCGCGTCCCACCGGTAGGCGCCGCCCACGTCCGTGCGGGCATAGATCTGGGCGGGCGGTCCGGCGGCGGAAACGATGCCGGTGACGAAACCGCCTCCTCCAATCGGCATTACCTGCCAGATGTAACTGCCATGCACCACGCGGGCCAGATCAACAGTCGCCTGCGGCCCGCCTGTCACCGAGGGTGCGGAGTCATCAGGGTCGACGCCACCCGGTGTGGTCGTGTCCGAGCCCTTGGGGGCCTCGTTCGAAACGTTGCAGGAACTGCCAATCATGGCGCTCATCGTGAGCGCGGCCCAGATGAGAGGGCGCGACGACGACCGACCAATGGCGCGAGTCATTGGCGCGAAAGGGTAACAACCGCCGGTGCTTGAGTGTTTCAGAACAGTTAGGTATCGGCCGATAGCCTTTACGGCTGAATCTCGATTCGCAAGGCGGTAAGTGGTGGAACTCTCGTTTGTCGTGAGCGCGATCAAGCGCTACTGGTGGTTGGCGCTTGGCGGTCTGCTGATCGGCAGTGCTACTGGCGTGATGTTGCGCGGCGACACGGAGGCCTTGTACGAGTCAAAAGCCTTGCTGTACATAGCCCCGCCCAGCGTGTCGCCGGCCGCTGGCGGTGGCAGCTCAGACCGGTATGTGGCTGGGCAGATGCTGGTACTCGGGTCGCAAACCGCCGCTGCCGAAGTGGCGCAGGTCGTCGGCGACGGCGCCACCGCCGAGAGCATTCGCAAGATGCTCACCGTCGTGCAGGCCCAAGACACCGACATCGTCGAGCTCACCGTTTCCTCGACCGACGCCCCTTTGGCGCAGCGCGTCGCTGGCGTTTACGTGCAGCAGTACTTTTCCAATCTCCAGTCGCAGGTCGATTCCACACGCAACGCCAGCCTGGCAGGCATCGATGCTCAATTGACTGTGCTGCGCGATCAACTCACGGTCATTGATGCGGCCATCGCGGCGGCAATGGCGCCATTCCTGCCTCCCGCTGGCACAGTCTGTGCGACTACATGCCCGCCGATCCCTCCGATCGAGCAGGTCGTCCCCGACCTCGTGACGCAAAAGCAGACCGCTCTCGGCCTGTATCAGAATGTCAGCGCAACCAAAACCCAGCTGGAGCTCGGCTCGCAGCTACGGGTGAGTAGTCAAGTTGTGCAGGCCGCGACGCTGCCTAGCCAATCCGTAGTCGCGTCCAACCGCAAGATCCTCGCGGCGGGTGTGCTCGGTGGCCTTGTGCTTGGAATCGTGCTCGCGGTTCTTGCTGCACGCGTCTCGCGAAAAGTACTCGACAATGAAGAGGCTTCCGAGATCTTGGGGGTGCCGGTCGTTGGTTCGGTTCCGAGGTATCGCATCTCGAGCGACCGGCGCGCAGTCATCGAGTATCTGCCCGCGGCCGCAACTCCATTCGTGGATCACCTCCGAGTGCGCACCGATGCTCTCGATCGTCGCCACCACGCGCTGATCGTCCTCGTCACAGGCACCGATGTGTCCGTCGGGACCACCAGCCTGGCCGGGGCACTCGCGAATCGTTTCGCGCTCAATGGAGCCGAGGTGATCGTCGTCGATGCGGACCCATTGCACCCCGAGTTGACCCAACTGTTCGAGCTGCAACCCGCAGGGCTGCCGACATACGCCGGTGGACCACCACGAGCGGCCATCGCAGCTTCGGTGATGCGCCCGACACGGGTGCCGAGCCTCAACATCGTCGCCGCTGCCGACATGATGGAAGCTGGCAGTGTGTTGCGCCGCGAAGACGTACCCAAGCTGCTCGCTCGACTAGATCCGCTTGCCGACGTCATCATCGTTGATGGTGGACCCTTTCTCGGCGCAGCGTCGACCGTTCAGTTCGCTCACATTGCCGATGCAGTAGTGCTCGCGTTTCCGAGTGGACGCCAGCAGAAGCAAGCGCTCGCACTCATCGGGCGCGAGTTACGCGAGCAGCAGCCGAATGTCTTGGCAGTCTGTACGCCCGCCGCACCCCTACGACGTCGCTAGCGCGATGAACGCCGCGGTCGTCATACCCATTGGGTCGATCAACGCCGTTCTTCGCCAACAGGTAGATCGCGTACTTGGACAGGCAGGCGCATCGCTGGTCGAGGTCGTGCTGTCGGTTAACTCCGCACGGCAGGAAGTTGCATCCGAGGTGCAATCGATTGTCGATAGTTGCAACGACGAGCGATTGCGGGTGGTCGACTCGAGCGACCACAAAGGCGCGGCGCACGCGCGCAATGTCGGCGCGGCGGCGGTCGGCACCGAGGTTGTCGCCTTTTGCGATGCCGACGACTTGGTGCACGACGGTTGGCTGGCGGCGCTGATCGACGGGCTCGGCAAGTTCGACGCGGTGTCGGGGCGGGTGGTGGATGTGTTCCCCGAGGAACGGATGCGCAACTGGTATCCCCCTACCACGTCCGGCGACCTCAGCACGTTCTTAGGTCGGCCGTATCTGTTGACGGGAAATCTCGCCATTCGACGACGTGTCTTTGAAGCGGTCGGCGGGTTTGATGAATCTTTGACACGTTGCGAGGACATCGCGATCAGTTGGTCGTTGGTGCGTGCTGGGTACACGATCGGCTACGTCGATGCCGCAGCCATCGACTATCGGCATCGGTCTGGATTAGTGGCGATGTTGCGCCAGCATTACTCGTACGGTCGTGGTATGAGCGAGGTGCTGCGTGCGGTAGGGACACCTATATCAAAAATGTTGCGGCCGAACCGGCAGCGGGCTGGTCGCCGTTCCATCGTCGGCGTCCTGCGCCGGGGCGCGATTGCCTTCGGTCGAGTACGAGGTCTTGCGCGATGAGCGTCCGGCCATCAACGGTCGTGTGGGTCGACGAGACGATGCGCCGAGGGCCGCTGCCGGCGTTGTGGCGCCAATTCGCCTTCATCAGCCTGACGTTCGCGCTTCTCGATGGCTTTGGTGCTTACGCGCAACTCTTTGCATTTACGCCAATGAAGTACGTCCTGTTGCAGTTGACGATGCTGATCGCAACTTTGATCTTGTCTCCACCGGGTTCGCTGTCGAAGGTCTATTTGCCGCTCCCCAGTCTGTTGCTGGTGGTGTGGTGGGTGCTGTCGTATACATGGGAAGGCAACCCCGCTGGCTGGATCAGCGTCACCACTCGCGATCTGACGACGATCGCCACCATTGTCGTGCTTTCGCAGGTGCTGGGCAAAGACGACTTTGTGCGCTGCTTGTTGCGCAGCGGCTACATCGCCATTGGCCTGATCGTTTTTGCTGTCGCGGTGCAGCCTGGGCTCGCCTACGATTCGATCGGTCCGGCGCCAGGGTTGCACGGAGCCTTCGCACACAAGAACCTGATGGCGCCATGTTTGTTAGTGACCGCAGCGATCGTGTTGTGCATGCATCCGAACCGATCGTTCCGGCGGTGGTTCATCGTCGCTGTGGCGGGCCTGCTGTTTCTCGGTCAGACGACGACCGGCTTGGCCACGCTGGCAGCACTGCTAGTCGTCAACTGGATGCTGTCGTCTTACAAGGGCGTGGTGCAACGACTCGGGCGATCGGCCGGAACGTTGATTGTCGGCGGTGCGATGCTCGCGACCTTGGCCGCGGCGACCACGTTTTCGTCGCTCGTGATGCTGAGCGGCAAGGACCTGACGTTCTCGAGCCGCACCGTGATCTGGGAAGGCGTCACGAACGCGATCAGCCAGCGCTTCTGGGTGGGCTACGGCTACGGCGTGTGGGAAAATCTGTGGGCCGAGCCGATCCGAAGAATCAACTTGAAAAACGGCTTCGGCGTGGCACATGCACACAATGCCGCGCTCGACCTCATGCTGCGACTCGGCGCTATCGGGCTTGGTCTCCTTGTGTGGCAGCTACTGGGCGTCATTCGTGCCGGTTGGCGCGGACTCATGCGCGACGACGGCTTCGGACGGCTGATGTTGCTGTATTGCACCATCATCGTGCTCGTCGGTTTCTCGGAGTCGCTGCCGGCTTTCGGACTGTGGCCAGCGCTTCTGGTCACATTCGCGAGCTTGGCTCGTGAACCTCGTCAGGCGACTGCCGGCGTTCGGCTGTGATCACTCCCAACGCGCCGGTGCCCGACGGACGATTTAGCAGGATCATCGCCCGCGCAGGCGTTGGCCGTCAGGCGCTGAGCGACGGAGCGTCAGGACTTGGGATTGAAGCGGCGCAGCTCGTTGGAACGTTCATCTTCTTTGCGTTGGTCAGTCGTCAGCTGGGGCCGACCGACTATGGCTCGTTCGCCGCGATGTACAGCCTGATCGGAGTCTCGCTGGCGCTAGCGCACATCGGGCCAGGCCTTGCATTCCTACAGCACTCAATGGACGGGTCAGGCAAGAGTGTGAGAGCGGTGAGCGCGAACTTCTTCACCATCTACCTTGTGTTGATCGGCGTCTCGGTCGCCATCGTGCTCGGGCTGTCCCCAGTGTTGTTGCCGCATCTGCCGATCGGGACCGTGGTGCTCTTTATGGTTGCCGAGTTGTTCGGTGCGACGTTGGTTCAGGTTGCGCGCACGCTGCAGTTGATCGTCAGCGGATTCCGGGCGACGGTTTCGCTGCAGTTGCTGCTGGTCGCTATCAAGACTGTGGTAGTTGTCGCGCTGTACATCGCTGACTCGTTGACGCTGCGGTCGTACGGGCTGGTCTATGCGTGTAGCTGCGTGGTGATTGGGTTCATCGTCTTCGCGAGTGTGACGCGGTCGTTGAACATCCCGCGGCGACTCGGCCGACTACGTCGCGAGCAGGTGAACACGACCTTGACGATCTCGTCGACGGTCTGGGTCTTCAACCTGCACAACGATGGCGACAAACTCATTATGTCAGCCAACAACCTGGGCGCCGATGTCGGTCTTTACGCCGCCGCCTACCGAATGGTGATGTTGGCCGTGTTGCCGATCAATGCGCTCGTGACCTCGAGCTACCGAACGTTCGTCGACCCGGAAGTCGGGAATCATCTGCGCCGAGCAGCGAAGTACACGTTGGCGACGACCGTGTACTGCACCATCGCCGCCGCAATCTTGATTGTCGCCGCGCCGGTGGCTCTGCCGCTGGTTGTCGGCGACGGTTTCAAGGGTGCGGTCACGATGACCCGTTGGCTCGCCCCGCTGATGATTGTTCGCGGCCTGACCCACTTTCCAATGAGTGCGCTGATGGGCATCGGCCACGCGCGAGCCCGATTGTGGTGCATCGTGATCTCTGCCGCGGTCGCGATGGTGCTGTACGTCACCCTCGTACCGAGCCTGTCGTGGAGGGGTGCCGTGATTGGCTCGTATTGCAGTGACGCTGTGCTAGCCGTCGCCGGGTGGGTCGCACTGTGGCGGCTGACCCGCACCGGCGCGGTTCCTCCCGTTGTGTCAGCAGCCGTGTCAGCAGCCGTGTCAGCAGCCGTGTCAGGTTCGGTGGCGAAGGCGCAATCCGGCGACGCCCAATAACAGCCCAGCACCGCTCCCGACGGTGGCGACACTCCAACGCCATTGCGGCGAGCGGCCGTACAACAATCGACGAACCGGATGAATCGTTCCCAGCAACACCCGTTTGAGGCCGCGTGCCGCCAATCGGGCACGCGAGACCCGGCGAGTTGCTCGGTTGATCGCGGCTTCGTTGTTGCCGAGCCACACCTGTCGCCAGAGCTGATAGTGAAACGCCGCCCGATGCCCGAGGCAAGGTTCGTCGCAAATCGAGGCAGCGGCGAATCGGATGTTGGCTAGCGCGCTCGCTGCGTCGGCGAAGAACACCATGTCTTCGCCGCCCACCGTACCCATCTCGGTTCGAAACTGAACTCCCGACGTACCCAGCCAGCTCGAGCGCACCAGCATGTTGGCGGTGTTTCCCGACTCGGGCACACCGCCGTCGGTGTAGCTCAGATTTTCGGCAAGGAACGGTTCGTCTCGCAGCCAGCGCGGCGCGTCGCTCTGAGCGACGAACCGGCGATGACCGACGACGATGTCAGCCGTGTATTCATCTGCGACACGTACGAGCTCGCGCAGCCAGCCTGGGTTCGGCACGCAGTCGTCGTCGAGACAGGCGACGAAGTCGCTGTCGTGGCGACCGCGCAGCAAAGCACGGTTCCGTGCAACCGAGATGTCGGCCGCTGCAGAAGCCTCGTAGTCGAGTTCGATGTCTGCCCAAGTACGCGAGCCTTCGACGAGCGCGGCTGCTTCACCGTCGGGACTGTCATCGACGATGAGCAATCGAATTGCGCCGTCTGGCAGCTCGACTCTGGCCAAGCCATCAATCGTGCGAATGAGTGCAGCGAGCAAGTCGTTGCGGCGGAAGGTGCAGACCGCCACCGTTACCTTCACCGCAGTCGAATTTCAGCTCGTGGCCCGACGACGGTGCTGCCTGAGGGCACATCGTCGAGAACGACCGAATTCGCGCCGATTGACACATCGTCGCCAATCGTGACAGCACCAAGGATGACGGCACCAGACCCGATGTTGACGCGATTGCCGATCACTGGCGCATCGTCGGGTCGATCGAGGTGGCGGTTGCCAATCGTGACTCCCTGGCGAATGATCACGTCGTCGCCGATTACCGCGGAGCCATGGATCACGATGCCGCCTTGATGTTCCACCCGCACTCGTCGGCCGAGTACAACCGAATGTGGCAGCTCAATACCGTAACGATTGCGATATCGCCGAAACAGTCGGCGATAGAGGAGTGTCAGCGGCGCGCGTAACAGCCGTGGTCGCACGCTTTGGCGCCACACCCCGAAGCGGTGAATGGCGACTGCGCGGAAGCCGGGAAGCGTGGCATCGCGGCCGTGCGCCTCGTAATCCTCGCGCCACTGCCGCCATAGCGAATGCTCGCCGCTCACTTTGCTGGCTCCCGAGCGCAGTCGGTGAACAATTGTGCAAGCACTTCCACATTCTGTTCGATGTCGTGTCGCTCGCGCACGGCAGCCAATGCGGCCGCTACTAGCCGCTGCCGCAATGCCTCGTCGGTCAGCATCTCTGCGAGCGCGTCGGCCAACAGATCGGCGCGCGCGGCAGGTACGACTAGGGCCGTCGCGTGGTCGACGGCCAGTTCAGGAATGCCGCTGATGTACGTCGTGACTACCGGGACTGCGCGTGCCATGGCCTCCATGATGACAACTGGAAGGCCCTCCGCAAACGTCGGCAGGCAAAACGTGTCGGCCCGTGCGAGTACGTCGGCGACGGCGTCGGGAGAGAGTGACCCGTGCCATGTGAACGCATCGGCCACTCCGGCCGCCTGGGCATGGCTGCGCACGTCGTCGCCATGGCGATCGACCTCAGGGCCGACCACATCGACGGCGAGTTCGAAGCCGCGGGCCCGCAGGACCGCGATCGCGTCGACGAGCACGAGATGCCCCTTCTCTGGCGAAACGCGCGCGACGATCGCCACTCGCGGGGGATTGTTCGAAGGCGCGTCGGTACGAGGCACGAAGCGCGTGAGATCGACGCCACACCTGACGACGTGAATCTTCGTTCGATCGCTCGTTGCAGCCAGTCGGTACAACTGTCCACGGGTGTAGTCGCTGACGCACACTACGAAGTTGGCAGCTGCAACCTTCTCGCGCAAGCGTGCCTCGCGCTCGCCGACGAACTCGTGCCACCCATGCACCGTGACGCTCCATGTGTTGGCGCGACCGGCGCGGTGTCGATGTGCGACCTCGGTCGCGTACCAAGCAACGGTGGCCGGTGCTTGGCCGAAGTGTGCGTGCAGATGTCGGCTCCCCGCGCGGCACATCACGCGGTACACCAAGATCGCCTCGGCAAGTTGGAAGTAGCGCCACAGCATTGCCCGGGGTCCGCCACTCCCGCCGCCACCAGCACCACCGCCAGCCCGGAAGGGAATCGTGATCACCGACGGGTGACGGGCGATCGTGGTCGCGACGGCAGCGAGCACTCGCCACTTGGGAAGCGTCTTCACGTAGGTCGTGTCGGCAGCCATGTCGGCTTCGCCAACTGAGTTGAGCGAGATCGGCACGACCTCGACGCCGAGACGGGCTAGCGCCGCAACCTCGTCGGCGATGAAGGTATGCGACACGGCTGGAAAGTGCGTCGCAAGGTAGGTGATCGGCTGCCGCATGTCACGCCACGGTATCCTCGCCGCAGGTCGGCCGGGAGGGTTCCTTGTATCAGCGCTACATGCACCTGACCGGAGTTCCAGCCTTCACTTCGCCCGACGGCACGGTGTATCTCGATGCACTGGCGGCTCGTGACCTCAGTCGGCACACCTACCTCGGTGCCGCAGTGCGAGTCGTGTGTCCGATCGTCAAGGTCGCCGAGCCACCGGCTGGTGCGGTCGCCTTCAAACAAGACGGTTTCGAGTTTGTCGGCCTACCACACGCAACGAGCTTGGGTCGCTACATAGCGAGCGGCTGCTGGTTGCGGGCGGTGTGGATCATGTGGCGGCAGCTCGCATGGCCCGACATCGCATTCATTGGCTTTGTCGAGCACCCCATTCCTTATGGTTGGACCGCGGCACCGTTCGCGGCGCTTCGCCGAGTGCCGTGGTACACGTTCATCGAGTCGACGCCGTGGCGAGTGCCACCCGGGGTCGCTCCGAAGTGGCGGCATCGACTCCGGGCGGCTGTCGCCGAGCGAATCAATCGAGTTCTCTTCCGGCGAGCCGCGTTCGCGTTTGTTTCCCAGCCGGCGTACGCCGCGTTCCTGCGTCCGAGCTGTCCGTACCTTGTCTCGCCGGCGTCGTGGTTTCTGCGCCCCGAAATGGCAACTCCGCCGCAGATTGCGGCGGCGCGTAGCGAGGCCTCGGATCGGCCACCTCACCTGATGTACGTCGGTCGGCTCGATCCAGCGAAGGGAATTGAACTCCTCTTGTCCGCGCTAGCGCGTATCGATGCGCCGGGAGTGAACCTGACGTTCACACTTGTAGGCAGTGGGCAGTTGCACCCACGAGCCGCGCAGGCTGGCGCATCATTGCAGCATGTGCAACTACAGCTAGTTGCACCGGTGCCGTATGGGTCCGAGTTCTTTCAGCTGCTTCGCGGTGTCGACGCGCTCGTGGTTCCGAGTCTCGGCGATGAGCAGCCGCGAATCGTGTTCGATGCCTTCTCGCAGGCGGTGCCGGTGCTTGCCTCGAACACATCTGGGTTGCGGTCGATCGTGACCGATGGCGTTGATGGTCGGCTCGTTCCGGTCGGCGACGTAGGTGCTCTGGCGGTTGCCATGGCGGCCTTTGCCACTCCGGCGGTTCGAGCGCAATGGATCGGCTACGGCGATGCGGGCTACGAACGCGCGCTGGCGTACGACCATGACGTGATGCATGCCCAGCGCGCAGCGTTCATTTCCGACGCCACTCGCGCCACACCATCGGGATGAACGCCATGTCGTCGATGAGGTATCGCTTCGCTAAGCGGCGCGGATGCGAGACCAGTCGGTACAGCCACTCTGTGCCTGTGCGCTGCATCCACCGCGGTGCGCGGCGTTGCTGGCCGAAATAGAATTCAGCTGATGCGCCGAGCAATAGCAGTAGCGGCGCTCCGGATGCTGGCGGGCGAGTCCCTATGAGGCTCGCCGCAATCGCATGTTGTTTTGCCATCGATAATCCCATCACAACTGCATCAACCGGCCGAGAGTGCAGTTCTGCGAGGACATGTTCGGCGACGGTCGCGGCCGCCGTTGCATCGTCCTCGCTAAAGATCGGTGGCACGATGCAGCGGCACTGCGGATGTTCGCTGGTCATTAGGTTGGCGAGGGTTTCGTTGCCCGCGATGACGAGCACGGGTCGCTGTGCAGCGACCATCCTGCGCCACCAGGCCGCGAAGAGATCGCTGCCGGCGATCCGTTGATCAATGGGTGAGCCGAGTAGACGACTTGCCCACACAATCGGCGCGCCGTCAGGCAACACCAAGTGCGCGCTCTCCGCGATCTGTCGTTGCTGTTGCGACTTTCGGTAGTGAACAAGGTGATCGACATTCGGTGTGACGACGATCCTCCAATGCGGGCTGTCGGTTTGTCCGTCGCGCTCTAAGGTCTCGGCGAGTTCGTCGACAGACGTGTCGGTCGCAAAGTCGAGCCCGAAGAGACGTGTCGTGCGCATGGTCAGTTCACCGCATCCCACATGGCGACAAGATGGTTGCGATAGCGGGCGGGTTCGATGCCGTCCTTCGAGTGGATCATCGTCGCGACCGTTGCTGGGTCGAGCGTCGCAAAGAAGTCGGAGAGAGCACGCTCGTCGCGAAGATCGATGCCCCACGATGGCTTGACAAGAGGCGCGGTCGAGGGGTGGTGCCCTGCTGCTTCGTAGCCGAGTATGCCGCGCGTGTGTGCGCCGTACAGGACGTACTCAGAAAAGGTCGGTAGTCGCATGAGCGCGGCGCGCCAGTCGGTTCCGGCCACGTGCGCTAGACGTTCGATCATCGCCTTCACGTTCTCGCGACGCCAGCAGATCAGATTTCCCACGTGGCCGCGTGGCTCCAGGGCGGTGGGGTCGAGGCCGAGCATGGTGCGCGCGATGTCGGTCCACTCGCGCACCTCGTCGTTCACGAACTCGACGTCGAGTAGCGCGACAGAGTTGGCGTGAGCCCCTTCGCGGGTCAGCACGCTGGCCGGGTCGAACGGCCGCACGAACGCGACGTCACTGTCGCAGAATATGGAAACGTCGGCTTTCAATTGCGAGGCGGCAGCAATCTTCAGAATCTGTTGCACGATCCACCCTCTGGTTGGTCGCGACCGCATGCTCAGCCACACCGAGCGTCGGCCGGGTAGGCGATGAATCCACCATGGCAGCAAGTCTTCGGAAGTGATGATCGTGGCCTTGTCGCCGAGATGACGGAAATGCGCAAGATCTCGGTGATCGACGATGAGGTGATGGGGCAGTCCGGGGCAGCATCGTTGCACCGATTCGACGAGCAGTTCCGCACGAGCAAGGTCGGGTAGATAGGTAGGTGTGATCAGCGTGAAGTCCATGGCGACGTTCGCGTCAGCGATTGAGACAGGTGGCCTGGTCGTCGGTGGTGATGGCGGATCGACGAACGCTCAGCCACCAATCCTGCTCGGTCGTCGGAAACAATCCAGTGGACTCGATCGGACCGACGAGCAACCAGTCGTCGTTAGTGCCGGGATTGTCCGGTGTCAGAACCGCATCGCGTTGCATCGCGGGGAAGGTGGACCGATCGGCAGTGCGCGGAAGCCCGTCAGGCTCGAGGTCGCCGCGCAACACCGACGCCACGCCGGCGTAGTGCTTCCCATTCCAACTGAACGTGGCATCGAGGTGTTCTGGCCCGATGCCAAGACAAGAGGTGATGTCGGCTGCTTCGTTGATGGCGTCGGTCGGGGTGATCGAGTGGTCAAGCTCCCAATACGAACTCAGCAGGACGACAGCCGTGACACCCAAGGCGACCTTGCTGCGCTGCAGTCCTTGCGCCATGACGACTACAACCGCGGCGGCGGCCATAAAGAGTGAGTATCGGGTCCAGTAGGCGCCGGTGGCCGCTATCACCGTGAGCTCGACGACAATGGCGAGCAGCGCAATCACTGCGAGGGGATGACGGCGACGATGAACGACAAATGCTCGCATCGCCCACGCCCAACCGGTCGTTGCCGCCGCGAGGATGGCGATCAGCGCAACAGCGCCGCCATCCAAGCCGTATTGCGCCTGGATCCCCATGAACAACGGATGCGCAGGAACGACCTGAGACCAACTCGCCGCCATCGCGGCGAACGCGGCGACGGACGCCGCGGCAACGACTGCCATGCCGCGCTTGTTGACCGGGTGCAACGAGGGGACCCATAGCAGCGTGGCAAAGAGCAGCAAGCCCTGCGCGATGACGAGGCCTTCGACGCCGCTGACGATGCCCCGTAAGTGGAACTCGAACTCGATTTTCCCGCCGTGTTCGAGGCTGGCGCGCCAGACATAGATCGGCACTGAGACCGCAAGGAACACAGTCGTAAACAGCGCGACGCTCGTAGTCCGGTCGCGAGACCAAGGCCGCCGCCCCAAGAGCAGCCAAACGGCGGCAACCGCGGCCACAAACATTTGCTGGCGAACGAGAAAGCTGAACGAGGCGGCGAGTGCGGCGCCGATGACGGCGGCCAGAGTGATCCAGCGGGGAGATTGGGTGCTGCGCGGATGGGCGACGCGGCACGCGAGAGCGATGGCCCACACGCCGCCGGCGATCGAGAATGTGTCCGACAGATACGTGCCGGCGATGCCCACGAAGCCACTGAAGCCGGCCACGACGAGTAGTGCGGGTATCCGCCTGCGCACTCCGAATGTGATGAGCAGCGAACGAAAGCCCAGCAACGCGATCGCGCACATCACAGAACCAAGTAGATGGATCTGGTGGTGGCCGTAGCCGACGATCGCGACCCACACGGATGTGACAGGGAGGATTCCGACAAGCGTGATGTCGTTCCAGCCCACAAGTCGCACCTGGCCGGTGGCGTGGTACGTGTCGAAGATGCGTTCGTAAGCCCAGGCATCGCCAGCGGGCAAATCACCCGCACCGGCGAGCACTCGCCAGAAGAACGGCACGAGCGAAACGACGGCGATCAAGCCAAACTCAACAAGGCGTGCCGGGTAGTTAACGGCGGGGTAGTTAACGGCGGGGTAGTTAACGGCGGGGTCGTTCACGGCGGGGTCGTTAACGGCACGGTAATTAGCGCGTGTGTTCAAGGCCGACCCCGCAAGATCCGCCAGCGTATCGGACGAGCAGTCGCCACTAGCGGAGGCGCTCGACCTCTACGACAGCGGTGATCGGTATCGGGCCGTAGACATGCGGAAACGGCTCCGGAGCGTCGCCAAGTTGCTCGTAGATCAATGGCGAGTCAAGTTTGGTTTCGTCAACGTGCAGCAAGAGGAGCGACGGCGCATCGGCGTAGAACCGATCGATGACGCCTGGCCATTGCTCTGCGGTGCTGCAATGGATGTATCCCTCCTGCGCTAACTCGACACCACGGGTCGACCCAGTGTGCACGTTGTCGTCGAGCGATCGCTGCCATCGGTCGGGCTCGGTGAGGTGATAGATCATCGCTTGTTTCTACTTGATTCCACAGCGTTTGTTCGCTGCCGCGCGCTCTGCGGGGCCCCGGCTCGCGGCTCGTAGGCTTCCGTGGTGCGCATCGATGTGTTCACCATCTTTCCTGGGCTGATCGATGCGTTTTGTGCCGAATCGATGCTGGGCAAGGCACGCACCTCGGGACTGCTCGAGCTTCGACTGCACGATCCGCGCGATCACACCTCCGACGTGCACCGCACCGTCGACGATTCGCCGTTCGGCGGCGGTGCGGGCATGGTGATGAAGCCCGAGCCGCTGTTCGACGCTGTCGAAGCTGCGCAGCCTCCACGTCCGCTGTTCCTGCTCGGACCCGGTGGGCGTCGATTCGACCACACTGTCGCGCAGGAACTTGCCGGGGGTCCAGGCTTCTCGATGATCTCCGGCCGCTACGAGGGCGTCGACCATCGAGTGCGCGAGCACCTTGTCGACGGCGAACTCAGCGTTGGCGACGTGGTCCTCAACGGTGGCGAAGTGGCGGCGTGCTTGGTGATCGAGGCCGTTGTTCGCCTGTTGCCGGGGGCGATGGGCAACGCCGACAGCCCATTAAACGAGAGCTTCGGCGCCACCGGCTTATTGGAAGAACCCCAGTTCACCCGCCCCGCAGAGTTCCGGGGCTGGGAGGTTCCGGAGGTGTTACGTGGGGGCGACCACGCCAGAATTGCCCGCTGGCGCCTCGCACAGGCGCTACATCGCACCCTCCGCGACCGTCCCGACCTGATCGACGCCCGCGGAGGGCTTGATGAAACCGACCGGCGGCTGTTGGAAGAGTTCCCTGCCCTCACCTATCCTTGATCGTTCGTCTAGCCCCTGAGCTACACGCCTTAGCCGACAGAGAGTTTGCTGCCATGAAGTCCACAGATTTCGTCGATTCCCAATCCCTGCGCACCGACATCCCGGACTTTGGTCCTGGCGATGAGGTGAAGGTGCACGTGAAGGTGGTCGAGGGCAACAAGGAGCGGGTCCAGGTATTCCAGGGCAACGTGATCGCCCGCAAGGGCAGCGGGGTGCAAGAGACCTACACCGTTCGCAAGATCAGCTCAGGCGTTGGCGTCGAGCGCACGTTTCCTGTGCACGCCCCGACGGTCGCCAAGCTGGAAGTCATCAAGAAAGGCGACGTGCGTCGCGCCAAGCTGTATTACGTTCGCGATCGTGTCGGTAAGGCAGCTCGCATCAAGGAAAAGCGCGACGCCTGATTGGCGCCGTCATCGGTGCGCCGTTCTTGGTGAAAGACAGCACCCACGTTGAGCTCTGACGATCTCGAGAACTTCGAGGCCGAGCGCGAGCTCCAACTCGCTCAGGAATACCAAGACATCGCGGGCATGTTCCGCTACGCCGTGGAAACCGAGCGCCGTTTCTACCTGGCCAACGACGTCAAACTCACCGTCAACGGTGAAGGCGCCCGGCAGGTCATTGAGGTGGAGTTGGTCGACGCATGGGTATGGGACATGTACCGCAAGACCCGATTCGTCCCGAAGGTGAGAGTGCTGACGTTCAAGGACGTCAACGTCGAGGAGCTTCCGCCGCCCGAACTCGGGTTGTAGCGAAATCGTTGGCCGCGCAAGCACGCGGCCGATTCGGTGAGGGAGAAGCGCTTCGTTGGTATGTGCAACGCGGCTACACACTGATTGCTCGCAACTGGCGTTGCGCGGCTGGCGAGATCGATCTGATTGTTCGCCTTCCAAGTGTGCTCGTGTTCTGCGAGGTGAAGGCGCGGGCGACTGAACAGTTCGGCGGGCCGCAGGGGGCAGTCGGCTGGCAGAAGCAACGCCGTGTGCGACGGTTGGCTGCGATCTGGCTCGCCGAGTTCCGTCCGCCCGGACACTTCGAAGTGCGATTCGATGTTGCCGCCGTTGTCGGCACGAATGTGACGGTGATCGAGTCGGCGTTCTGAACTAGCCGAGCACGGTCCACAACAGGAGGGCGACGCACGCCGCGACCGCCGCGCCGACGAAGACGATGTCGCTGCGCCGCGCGATCCGTTTGCGGTGTGGGTTGAAGCCGATCGTCCCAGTATGGCCGGTCACCCGACCCAACGATCTCCTCGGTCGCCAAAGTCGCAACGGTTAGGCTCCCCAACGCATGTCCACGGATCTGACGAGCCATGCGCCAACGACCCGTCGGTCGGTGGCATTGATCGTCGCAGTCGGAGCTGCCGCGATGCTACTGCTCGTGGCCCAACGCCACGGCGCCGGCCTCAGCCCCGACAGCATCGATTACCTGTCGACAGGACAGCACATCGCCGACGGTCGAGGCGTGGTCACCTTTGACGGCAGTGCCCTGACGCCGTTCCCGCCGGGGCTTTCCGCTTTGATCGCGGTCGGGGACTGGCTCGGCCTGTCTGGCACAGCGACTGCCGCGCTCATCAATTTCGCGGCCATAGCCGTCACGCTGGCCGGGGTCTTCGTGCTGTTTCGACGCCGCGTGTGCGACCCGGTGCTGCGATGGGCAGGTTTGCTGCTTGTGGCACTGTCGCCCGCGTTGTTTGACGCGCTGCGGTTCGTGGGTTCGGATCCGCTCTTTGTCGCCGTGGTAGTGGTGTGGCTGTGCGCCGTTGATAGCGAGTCGATGCGGCGCGACATGGGCTTTCGCGCAGTCGGTGGGTTGGCGCTTCTCAGCGCATTCGGCTTCATGATCCGCTACGCGGGCTTCACCCTCATCGCCACGGGTGCCATCGTGATCCTGTTGCGCGGCTGGCGATTGTCGCGTCGCGCGGCGGTTGCGAAGGCTGCCGCCTTCACGCTGCTCGCGGTGGCCGCTCCCGCGATCTGGCTGGCGCGAAATCACGTCAAGGACGGCACGCTGATGGGCCTGCGTCCGCCGTCGGATCTTTCGTTGCTGGAGATCTTGCGCCGCACGGTGTCGACATTCGGATCATGGGTGCTGCCCCTCAACCCCGGCAACCTCACCCTCGCAGCGGCAGGCTTCACCGTCGTGGCAGCGGTGGCGCTGTTGGCGTTCGCCCACCGGCGCGGTCGCGCCCGGCCATTCGCTGCAGTCGTGTGGGCGGCCAGCCTCACCGATCCGTTGGTTGTCTTCTTCGTCGTCTACGTCGGCTACCTCGTCGTCGCCCAATGGCGCACCGCCTTCGACCCCGTCGGCACTCGCTTGATGTCTCCTGCCTTCGTGCCGAGCGTCGTGCTGATGGTGGCATGGCTGGAAACGTTCGTCGACCAACTCCGTTCGTCGCGGCGCAGTCGGAGGGCGCTGTTGATCGCCGCCGCGATTTTCGTCGCTGGGCATGGTGCTGTGTCACTAGCGAAATCGGCAGAGATGGCTCGAACGGGCAACGGCCTCGCCCAGGTCTCGTTCCGTAACGGTCCGCTGTCCACCGCTGTCATGGCGTTGCCGAGTGATTCGGTACTCATCAGCAACGAGGCCCGGGCTGTCTGGTCGTTGCGGCGTTCCGACGATGTGTACGACCTTCCTCAGCGCGATTTCTACTCGAGTGCGGCCGACTACGACGCTGCACTCGATCGTGTCGTGCAGTTGGCGCTGTGCAGCACGCAACCCGTGTATCTCGTGTTGTTCGATTCGGCGACCACCGACTTGAACTCGGTTGCGCTTACGGACGCACTGGCATGGACGACGACCGAAACGAACGCGCAAGGCTCGCTCCTATCGGTGACTGCCGCGGATCGTTCGAGCGTCGCCTGCCGACACCCGTAACCCCGGCCCGGTCAGTAGCGTGACAATGATGCGCCTTGTGCGGTTTGCGAACGTTGGGCTGTTGGCGGCAACCGTTGGCGGACTGCTGTGGATCGCGAGTGCTGCATCGGCCGGTGCTACCGCGCCGCCCGACGACAGCACTACGACGACCACGATCCTTGGTGCTCCGGTGCCAACTGTTCCGGCCGCAGCGGCGGGGCCATTGATTCTCTCGCCGCCAGGCTGCGTCGTGCCCGCGCCAGCGCTCGCTGTGTTTCGTGCGCGCGTGATCAATGTCGACGATCCGCCGACAACGGCACAGTTCCGTGTGCTCTCGATGCTGGCTGGCAGCCTCGATGGCCAAGCGTCGTTGAACCGCGTGTTGGTCGTTTACGGACAGGAGGCGAGCTTTCTTGAGATCGGCGTCGAATACATCGTCGGCGTACGACTCGACCTAGACACCGGTCGTTTAGTGAGCAAAATCCTGCGACAGGCGCCGTTGTTCGGCGGCGACGCAGTGATCGGTGTCGACGACACCAACTTGGAGTGTCCTCGCATTGAGGATCCGATCAGCACTTTGCTGAGCGATGGTTCGTCTGTCGACTCGGGTGTGCTGACGCCGTTGCAGGACAGTGGTTCGAGTCTGGTGGCGGCCATTGTGCAACCAGTGGCCATTGCGCTTGGTGTCTTAATCGCGCTAGTCCTGATTAAGGAACTGGTGCGCTCGATGGGCCGGTCGCTGCGCGAGTCCAATGGTCTGACTATGCCGCTTGCCCGTGTGCGACATCACGCGCGAGTGCCAACGAGTTCCCAAACGACACCATCCGCGACGACACCATCCGCGACGACACCATCCGCGACGACGACATCCTCAGACGGCGCCGACCAGCGATCGCCGTAGCGTTTCGGTTCGGTCGCTCCAGTCGTCGATCGGAACCTCGATGGCTGCACCGCTAGCGCTGCACATCACCAACACACCGCCGGCGACCGGTTCGCCGAGGACCTTCTCGAGTGCCAGCCCATATGCCGCGAGCTGGGTGCCGTAGCGCGCCAGTCGCTGCGCGCGTTCGGGGCCATCGGGAATCTGATCGGTTTTGTAGTCGACCACCATTAGCCCGCGCTGTGGGTGCCGCACGAGAAGGTCGATGTAGCCCTCGACGATTGTCCCGCCGACGTCCGCGGCAACGAACAGTTCGCGCCAATGTTCGAACTCGATCCCCTCGGCGACGATCGGCGCTGCCAGCGCCGATCGAGCAAGCTTCTCGATGGTGCGTTCATAATCGGGAACGCCTTCGGCCGCGGCTTGCGCCACCGACAGCGCAGCAATGTTGTCGCCCGAACGCAGGTCCGCGAACTGCAGCACGGCGTGCACAGCGCGTCCAACCGCTGTGCCGTAACGACCGCGTTGCCACGGCGGCAGGTCGAGATCGACCGGATCTTTGCGAAGCCCGTCGTCGGCATTCACCTCGTTATCGGCACCCGCACTGGCGAGCGCTGTGGCGCTCATGGCCGCTGGCTTGCTGGCAGTGGCAAGGTCGCTTTGCCAAGCGTGCCACCACTCTTGTTCGTCGGCCCACGCCAACTCGGTCGGCGGCGGTGCAGGCGCAACGAGCGTGCCGTCATGCCCCGCGAACTCGCGATGAACTGCACCCGCAGCGGCTTCAGCGATACGCCACGCCGCCGTGCCGTCGACGGCCTCGTTGCGATGCAGTGATACCACCAAATGATCCATCGCCCGTGTGCACGCGACATACAGCAGGCGCAAGCGCTCGGCATCACCCATCTGCTCATCGATCGGTTGAAACTGTTGGTAGGTCGGATCTTCCTTTTCGGCCAACGTCCAGGTTCCGTTTGGCCACACGACCCGCTGGCCCCCGCGCGTGCTCGGCCGACTGCTGAGACCGGAGACGATCGTGATCGGGAACTGCAGGCCCTTCGCGGCGTGCACCGTCATGATGCGCACTGCATCGTGGTCCGTCTCTGGCAACACCGTTTCGGCGACGAACTTGCCTTCGTCGCCCTGCAACCGCGTCCATAGCAGGTACCGGCGCACAGCGTGGCCGCCAGCCTCGCTCCACGCTCGCGCCTGGTCGATCACGAAACGGACTCGGCGCCAAACGTCGCGATGATCGCGGCGGGCGAGCGCAAGTTCCATCACATAGCGTTCCTGCACCAACCACGACAGCAGTTGTGAAGGGGTGCTGTACCGCACCCGCTCGGCGAGTTCGCCCAGGCAGCGTAATCCAACGGCTACAGGATGGTCGCCCAACTCGGTTGGCAGTTGCCGCCAGTTCCAACCTTGGTTGTGTGTGACCTTCCACTCGTACAAATGGCGGTCGCTGCACCCGAATAGTGGAGTGCGCAACGCCGACACGATCGCCAGCTCGTCGGTTGGGTCGTCGGCCGCGCGCAGTGCCAACATCAGCGACCGCACCTCCGCGGCGGCATAGACGAGCGAACTGTTCTCTGCGCGAAAGGGGATTTCTCTCGCAGCCAATGCGGCCGACAACGCAACGAGCGACAGCCGCGATGGCAGCAGAATGGCGATGTCGCCGGGGCGGCACGAGTGCATCGCGCCATCGCGCCACACCTTCCATTCCTCTTCCAATGCTTGCACGACAACTGCTGCCACGTCGGTGGCTTCGCGTTCGCGAAGCGCCTCGGCCGGGGCACGGTCCGTGTGCGGTTGCGCTCCGAGCATCGTGACCGAGCCGTGGGAATGCCCGCCGAGGCGAGCGGCAGCAAGTGGTTCGTAGCCGGGCTGCACGTCCTTCTCGAACTTGATGAGAGCACCCATCGTCGTGTTCACCCAATCGATGATTGGCGAAGCACTGCGAAAGTTCGCGCTGAGGGTCGCGCGCTGTGCGCCGATCTGATCGGAGGCTTGCAGGAACTGAGCAATGTCGGCGCGCCGAAAGCGATAGATGCTCTGTTTGGGATCGCCGACGACCGTCAGCCGCCCGGGCAGTGGTTTCAATAGTCGCCAGTCGGCTGCTTGCTCTTGGGGATCGGCGGTGATTCGCACCGCAAGTTCGAGCTGGATCGGATCCGTGTCTTGAAATTCGTCGAGCAGTACACGTGTATAGCGCTGATGTAGTTGTTTGCGGACTTCCCGATTGTTCGCGACGAGTCGGCGCGCGAGTACGAGTAAGTCGTGAAATTCCAACTCGCCAGCTAGTTCGCGATCGTGAACTGATCGCAGCGTGAACTCGCGAAGTAACGCGCCGAGGGTGAGCCGGCGCTCTTTGTTGACTTCTCGCAACGCGGTCTCGACCAGCGCTCGGACCTCGCCAGCCGCGGTGCGATACGCGACCACAACCTCCGTTGACCGGTGAAGGCGATTCCAGTTGGCAGCGTTGCCGCCCTTGCAAGCCTTGGTGGAAATCTTGTCGAGCGCATGCAGCAGTCGCAACAGCTCGCCCAACGGCAGCGGCGCGCTCAGCTGCTGAGCAAAGCGTTCGAAATCGGCAATGACGGCGACCTGGCTATCGTCCTCCGGCGCAGCAAAAACCGCGACGGCCGCACATGCCTTGGCGATTTGGCGCTGCACTTCCACCGCGTCGAATTGCGGTGGAAGCGCTGCCGACACGCGGTCTTCGACGAGGTCCCAGTTGGACTGGAAGTCGTCGGCCATTCGACGAACTCCCTTCTCGATTCCGAACTTGTCGTGTTGGCACAGTTCGACAAGTCGCACTGAGTTCGGGTTGTCGAGCAGAGCTTCAATGAAGTCGGTGAACCGTTCGTGAAACGCGGTGGCGCTCTGCACTTCGTCGAGCACGTCGAATCGTGGTGGCAGTTGCGCCTCGACTGGGAATTCGTTCAAGACCCGACGGGCAAACGCGTGCAGTGTGCCAACCGGTGCGAGGTCGAGATCTGAGACCGCGACCGTGGCCAAGCCGACTCTCTCGGCATCCGTGCTGGTCGAGGTGACTTCGTTGAGGCGCTCGCGCACTCGATGGCGCAGTTCGGACGCCGCTTTCTCGGTGAATGTGATCGCGGCAATCGAACCCATCGGCGTTCCGGCCAGCACAAGATTGGCGACCCGAGTGACGAGTGCTTCTGTCTTGCCGCTACCTGCGCCCGCCTCGACGAACAGGGTGACATCGAGACTGTCGGTCACGAGCGCGCGATCGGCAGCGTCGGGCGGCGGGGGACTTGAGGGCACCGAGGGTGCGGCGCCGAAGAGGTCGAGTTGCTCAGTCATCAACATCCAGCCCAGCGTCGCCGAGCACTGAGGTGAGGCAGGGATCGCTTTGCTTGCGCTCGAATTCGCCCCACAGCTCGGCCGTGCCGAGATGATCGGGATCGCAGTATTCGCACGAGACGTAGCTCAGGCGGAACTGCGACTTCTCTGGCCGTGCAACGAATAGTCCGCTTCTGATTCCTGCTGCAATCCGCTGCAGGACAACCCCGACGCTCTGCCACGTTTCTGGTGTCAGGTCGGCCCCCTTGCGCGTGTAGTTGCCAACGGCGAGGAAACCGTATTCGGCGTGAACCGGTGACCCCGGTGGCAGCCCGGCGATTGCAAGTGCGGCGGCGCCGTACGCGGGGAGCTGCAGCTTGGTGCCGCCCGCCGTCGGGTCGGCGTCGGAAACGTCCCTGAACGAGTCGGCCTTTCCCGTCTTGTGATCGGTTACGACCAGCGTTCCATCGGCGCAGCGATCGATGCGATCGATAGTTCCTCGTAGCCGCAGCTCGCTGCCATCGGGCAAGGTGATGGCGGCCGGATGGTTGGCATCGTCGAAGCGCTGCTCGGACGCGAATAGCTGCGCGCCGCGCGCAACGACCTGCTTGGTGTCGGCTTCCAGCCAAGCCGCCAACTCGTGGCGCTGACGGGTTTGTTCGGCGTGCCAGAACGCCGTGCGACCGACCATGCCGTTGGCCGCCATCAGCTGTGATTCGACCTCGAACGCCCCAAGTAGTCCGGCTAGATGGGTGGCTTCCCAACCACTGGGGCCAGGTTGCGGCAGTTCACCAGCAAGCACGAGCTGGTGAAAGCGATCGAGCGCACTATGCACCAAGCTGCCACGATCGCGCGGCGTGATCTGGAGTTGCTCGTCGGGTTGTTCGACCGCATCGACGCCTAGCACGTACTGCATGAACCACGCATGCGGGCAACTCACCCACGCTTCGAGTCGCGTTGGTGACACTGATCGATCGCCGAAGGCTTCGATCGGAAGGCCGGCGAGGTTGCCGTCGTACTCGGTGAATTGGCTTGATGCGCGAGCGGCGAGCATCGCGACGCCAGCGCGCAATGCGTCGCTCGATCGCACCATTGGGTTGCCTGCAAATGCAACGCCGCCGCGACCCGCATGAACGAGTGCGCGGATTCGATGTTGCGACGGTGTCGACGGAAATGCTGCCTCTGCGAGCCCGGCGGCGAACGAAGGCACTGTGCGCGTGCTTGCAACAAGCATCGTCGTTAGTTCGCGAGTCCAACGCGAGGGCTGGCGTTGCGCAGTGGCACGAAGATCCCCACGCGGTGCAATCAGCACCAACCGCTGCGCGCCAGCGATTGCGGCCCACAGCTGCGCACGCTGTTCGTCTGCACTTTCGGAGTTGAGTGGCAGAGCACCCTCGGTGAGCTCGCGATCGTGATCGCCGAGCAATGCCTCTGGCGGAGGTGGCGCGGGCAGGAGCCCATCGGTGGCACCCAGAACGATCAACAAGTCGAACGGTTGACCCACGGCGAATGAGAGCGGCCCGACATGCAACCCGACGCCGATGCGCCCAACTCGCCCGGGCGCAGAGTCGAGCTCGGCCTCCAGGGTGTTCGCGAAAACCTGACGTGTGCAGGGCTCGGCAATGCCATCGAGTCGTTCCAGCCGATCGAGGGAACCCTGGACTGCCTTGAACGCTTCCGTCTCGTGTGCCGGCAGTAGCGACTCGCCACGTGCGCCGCCCAGCCAACGGTGCAGCAGCGTGCGGGCGACGCGCGCCCAGTACTTCCAGGTCTCGGTCAATTGTGGCCCACCGAGGAGCGTTCGCAGGTCGTCGACGAATGCTGCGAGTTGGTCTGCCGCGTCGGCATCGCCTTCGTTGCCGCGTGCACGTTGCACCGCCGAGTAACCCGCGAGTCGAGTCTTCCAATCGGAATCTCCCGCGAGTCCGGCCTCGCGTGAGATGCGTTCCCACCGCTGTCGCGGAATCGACTTGCCGTCGGTCATGCGGGCCGGCACGCTCGCCAGCAGTGCGAACAGATCGGCACGGCGAATGCCGCGGCGATCGAGTTGCAGTACATCGAGCACCAAGCGCGCAGCCAGTCGTTCGTGCAACGCCACCCCCGGGCGACCGTTCCAGGTGATGCCAGCTTCGTCCAGGTGTTCGCCAACGAGGCGCGCATACGGCTCGTGACGCGGCCACACGATGCCGATGCGATGCAGCGCAACACCGTCGTGAACCGCGGCGACAGCCACGCGAACGGCTTCGCGAGCTTCCTCGTCGGCGTCGGAGGCATCGACGAGTTCCATGGGCAGGCCGGCCGGCAGCTCGTGCGTGCCTTCCAGCACGACGACTTCGCCGTGCTCGCCGAGCGCATCGATGAGCGCAGCTTCAGTGGCGCGCTGGCGTTGGGGAAGAAACACGATTGTGCGCGGGGGAGCGACCGCCGCAGATGCACAGGCGGCATGTAGAAGATCGGCTTCGTCGTACCACTCGTCGGCGAGGCGAGCCTGTATGGCGCGATGCAGGCGAACGACCTCTCGCGCCCGCACAGAGCCGTTGGTCGCCAGGCGTGTGATCGCGGCTGGGGGAAGGTGGCGTAACTCCTTGTACGTGTTGCGCACAGCGGTGATGGTCGCTTGATGCTGTGCTATCGGCTGGAACACGCCCGCAGACCCGGCCAGCACTTGACGTACCGCGACATCAACCACTGGCGTGCTGACCGGACGCTTGCCAGCGCTGGCGAGCGCGGCGCCACCGAGCAACTCGGCGAAACGGAACGACGTGAGGAATTGCGCCGCCGCGATGCCACCGTTCGCGGCGAGCCAGCGACGCGCCGAAACGCCAACGGCGTTGGAGTGCACCAGCACGGTGACAGCGGACAGTGGATCGCCTGCTTGCACGCGATCGATCGCCGAGCGCAGAGCGTGCAGCGAAGGCGCCCCATATGGGGTGGTCGATCGCTGAATTGGCATCGGCAGCACTCTACGTAGTAGGTGCGCGCCAGTTAACGGGTGGCAGCTTCGGCGCGCCCGCGTAGGTCGGCGACGGCATGCGCCAAACCCTTCTTGTCGCGGTAGAGCGCGCTGCCTGCGACCAAAACATTTGCGCCAGCGGCGGCGGCGCCAGCGATCGTTTCCGGGCCGATACCTCCGTCGACCTCAACCCCGACATCGGTTCTGCCAGCGGCATCGAGCATGGCGCGAACTTCGCGCACCTTGGGCTCCATGGTGGCGATGTACTTCTGACCCCCGAACCCGGGATTCACCGTCATCACCAACACCAGGTCGACGAGGTCGAGCACGTGCGCGACGGCGCTGGCAGGCGTGGCGGGATTCAGTGCCACCCCGGCGCCGACGCCGAGCGATGCGATCTGCGCGAGTGTGCGATGAAGGTGCGTGCATGCCTCGGCGTGCACGATCAGCAGTTGACACCCTGCTTCCACGTACGCCTCGGCCATCCGTTCCGGGGTCAGCACCATCAGATGCGCCTCGAAAGGCACGGTCGCGTGCGGGCGGGCCGCGGCAATCACGTCGGGGCCGAACGTGAGGTTGGGGACGAATTGACCGTCCATGACGTCCCACTGGATGCGGTCGACACCTGCCGCCTCCAAGGCGGCGACTTCCTCGCCCAAGCGCGAGAAGTCGGCCAGCAACACGCTTGGGGCGATCTCGATGCGAGGCGTTGACGGGCCGACCATGAACACGAGGGTAGCGAGGTTTCCCTAGGCTCGCAGTCGATGGCTGTTTCATCGAACGCTACCGAGACCGTGCGCGCCGAGAAGCTCGTGGCAGGCGGCGACGCCTTGGCTCATTTGGCCGACGGCCGGGTCGTGTTCGTGCGCGGTGCGCTGCCCGGAGAATTGGTGGTGGCGGAGGTGCACACGAGCAAGCGCGACTTTGCGCGTGCTGATGCAACCGGAATTCTTGAGCCGTCGCCGTCTCGCGTCGAGGCGCCGTGCCCGAGACTGGCCGCCGGCTGCGGTGGGTGCAGCTGGCAACATGCTGAGCCGACTGCGCAGCTGCAGTGGAAAGCCGAGATCGTCACCGAGGCTCTGCAACGCATCTCCAAGTTGCACGACCCCGATGTGCGCGTCGGTGGTGCAGTTGCGCCGTGGCACTACCGCACGACGATGCGTTTGGCAGTTGCAAGTGATAGCACCGTTGGTCTGCGTGCGTGGGCGAGTCACGACACGGTCGCTATCGACGGGTGCCTGATCGCGGATCCAGCACTCGTAGCGTTGCTTGGCGCTCTGCGGGTGCGCGGAGCCGACGAGATTTCGCTGCGCGCAAGCGTCGCGACTGGGGAAGTAACCGCCTTCGCGGACAGAGCCGGGGTGCGACTGAATGGATTGCCGGACTCGGTTCGTGTCGGCGCGGATGCTGCACTGCACGAGGTCGTCGCCGATGTCCGATTGCGCGTGAGCGCAGAGTCCTTCTTCCAATCCGGCGCGCAAGCGGCAGAGTTGTTGGTGACGCACGTACGAGATGCATGTGGCGAATTGCTGGTGCGCGGCGGGGGCCCACTGCTCGATGCCTATGGCGGCGTTGGGCTGTTCTCGGCGACGTTGGCTATGCCGCTAGGAATGTCTTCGATCGTTGTCGAGTCGTCGGATTCGGCATGTCGTGATGCCGCTTTCAATTTGGGCTCAGCGGCGCAAGTCGTTCGCTCGCGGTTGGAGGACTGGACACCGCAACCGGTGAAGTTGGTAATCGCAGATCCGGCGCGTGCCGGGCTAGGCCGCGACGGTGTCGCCGTGCTGGCGGCCACCACCGCCGAACGGATCGTGTTGGTGAGCTGCGATCCCGCATCGCTGGCCCGCGATGCGGTCTTGTTGGCAGCTGCGGGCTATCAGCATCAGGGGTCGACGGTGCTCGACCTGTTCCCGCACACACCGCACGTCGAGGTCGTCACCCGCTTCGACCTACATTCCATTACGAGAAATGGATGAATAATTGGATGAAAATCTGTATGGTAACATCATGCAGATTGCAGTAGTCATCCCGGATGAACAGGCGGCCGAGATCGATCGGCTCGTCCCCGGGCAATATCGCAGCAGGGCGGAGGTAGTGCGTGTGGCCCTCGACGAACTTCTCCGTACCCTTCGGCGGCAGCGGATTGACGACCAATACCTCGCGGCGCTCGATGCGATCAACGTCGGCGAGCGTCCGCCCGCGCTGCAGGCGGGCGATCCAGAGCCTGCCGGCTGGGTCGACATACCGTGGTAGCGCGTGGGGAGGTTCGTTGGTTAACACTTGACAAAACGAGGCCCGTGGTGCTGCTCAACAGGTCGACAGTGATCGATCGGTTGACATCGTTGTTGGTCGCTCCCTGCACCACGCGGCAGCGTGGCTTGCCCACAGAAGTTCGCCTCGACGAACGCGATGGAATGACCGCAGTTTGCGTCGTAAGTCTCGACAACGTCACCCTTGTCGAGCGGTCACTGCTCGGCTCGGTGATCGCCACTCTGTCTGCGGAGCGGATGGATGAGGTGTGTTCGGCGCTGGCCGTCGCAGTCGGCTGCGACCGCTGACCGAAGCGGCTGACTACCGAAGCGACCTCAGCGAGTGTTCTACGCGATCGAGGAACTGCGATCGATCGCTATCCGAGGCCCGATCGATGCCGTAGAACGCGATCCACTTTGTACGTGCTCGGCGATGACACAGCACGCGCAACGCTCGCGTGACAACTCGCTTGCCACTTTCGCCCTGCGCGGCGTTGATCAACTTTGAGGAACCGTGAGTAGTAACGACCACTAGGCGACGGATGTTGCGCAGCAGCGGTCGAATGCGAATCGCGCCGGGTGGCAACTCGTAGGCGACGCCGGCGACCCACACACGGTCGATCCATCCTTTCAACATCGCAGGCTGGCCACCCCACCAAGTCGGATACACGAGGACCAATGCATCGCACCAGCGCAAGTTGTCTGCGTATTCGGCGATCTCTGGTTTGGTCTCGGGAGGATCGAGGTGATGTGTCCGTTCCCACGCGGACAACTCTGGGCGAAAGTTGTCCGCGTACAGATCGGTGACGCGTACCTCGTGACCGGCGGCCGCGAGGCCCGCAAGCACTCGATCGCGCGCGGCCGCGAGGAATGAGGTTTGCAGTGGATGGCAATACACCACGTACGCCTTCATAGCGACCGCATCCGGCGGTCAACTCGTCGCAGGAATGCCGCGCGTTGGGCCGCTGTCGCGGTGTCGATTGCGTACAAGCCCAACCATCGACCTCGCGTTCGCCAGCCGCAGCTCAAGCGCAAAACGCGCATCAGCGTGCGCCGACCGTTGTCGTTGATCGCTCGCACATAGAGCCGAGGCGAGCCGTAGGTACTGATACCGACGATTCGTCGGATGTGCATCAGGTTGCGCTGTACTTTGCCGGAGTCGTCGAAAACGAAGGCGACGCCCGGCACCATCACTCGCTCAAGCCAACCCTTCAGGATCGCGGGCAGTGAACTCCACCACGTTGGGTAGACGAAGACAAGCGTGTCCACCGACTGAACGAGCGCCGCGTGCTCGGCGATCACGGGATCGAGGATCGGATGATCGGTGTGATAGGCGGTGCGCTCGTCGGCGCTCATCGCTGCTCGCGAGCCGAGGGCGTAGAGGTCGAGTAGGTGCACCTCGTGGCCAGCGCCGGTCAGCGTGTCGACGACGTGTTGCGCGATCGCGTGGTTGAAACTGTCGGCGTTAGGGTGCGCAAGCACGACCAGCACGTTCATACCTAACGGCCCCCGGCCACGTCGATGAAGGTTCCAGTTACGTAGCTGGCCGCAGGCGACGCCAGCCACAGCACCGCCGCTGCCACTTCCTCCGCGCTACCTGATCGCTGCATCGGGATCGAGGGTCGCATGCGTTCAACGCGACCCGGCGGGGCGTGCAGGTGAAAGTCGCTCTCGATCAAACCGGGGCGCACTCCGTTGACGCGCACGCCGACGGTCGCTAGTTCTTTGGAGAGCCCGACCGTCATCGTGTCGAGCGCTCCCTTCGATGCCGCGTAGTGCACCCACTCGCCCGAGCCGCCGAGAACCGCCGCCTTCGATGAGACGTTGACGATGCTGCCGCCGTGCCCGTCGTTGACATCGGTGCGCATGCGAGCGGCAGCTTCGCGCGCGCACAAGAACGCGCCGGTGATGTTGACGGCCCACAGCCGGGCGAGCATGTCGCCATCGACGACAGCGAGCTCGCCGTAGCCACCTGCAATGCCGGCGTTGTTGACCAGCACGTCGAGCCGACCGAACGATGTGTCGAGGTCGTCGAATAGTTGCAGCACCTGCGCTTCATCGCCGACGTCAGCCCGCACGGGCACGGCATTGCAAGCGACTCCGCGAAGTTCATCGGCGAGCGAGTTTGCGGCGTCGCGCGAACGTGAGTAGTTCAGCACCAGGTCGTAGGTCGGAGCAGCGGCGCGCGCGATGGCTGCGCCGATGCCGCGGGAAGCTCCCGTGATGAGCATGACGGGTCGTTGGTTGGCCATCAACTGATCCGTCGGCGCAATCCATCGCGAACAACTGGCCATTCGCGGTCAACAATCGAGAACATCGCCGAGTCGCGCGCTACGCCATGCGTGGTGCTGTCTCCGGAGTTCGGCCGGTGCCGACGAAGAATCCCCTCGAATGTGGCGCCGAGTCGCTCGATCGCATCGTGACTCCGCTGATTGGCAGCATCTGTGCAGATGGCGACCCGAAATACATTCCAGGTTTCGAATGCGTGTGTGAGTAGCAGCAACTTCGCCTCTGTGTTGATCGGCGAGCGCTGCGCATCGGCCGCCAGCCACGTTCCGCCCACCTCTACTTCGGCAGGGGTATCGCGGCCCGGGTACCAAGTGACGTTCAAGAATCGGGTGCAGCCGACGGGTGCATGATCGCTGGTACGCACCTGCGCGAAGGGCACGATGGTGTCCCGCTTGGCATCCTCGAGCAGCCAGTCGATGTACGAGTGCATGGCTTTCAGGTAGGACGGCACCAGCGTGTAGCCGTACGTCGAGCGGTCCTGGTCCGCGGCAGCTTGCAGTGCCTCTGCATGGTGCGGTGCCAGTGGCTCGAGCACCACATGCTGGCCACGAAGGGTGAACGGCTCAATCCGCATCCGGTCAGCTTGGCACCTGTCACGGGCGATGGCCGAAGCGTTACCGTTGCGAGCGTGGTGAGCATCGAAGAAGTTGCCCGAATGGCAATGGCATTGCAGGAGGTCACCGAAGGTGAGCGCTTCGGCGCGCGCACTTGGTTCGTAACATCGAAGACGCCCTTGGAACCAGTGACGAACGTGAGACTCTCGATTGCGTGCTGGTAGTTGAAGGGCAGATCACTTGGGATCGTGTGCTTGGCCATATCGCCGCATACTTGCAGTGCGCCCCCTGGGTTTCGAACCCAGAACCTGCGGATTAAGAGTCCGTTGCTCTGCCGTTGAGCTAGAGGCGCATTTCGTGCAGCAGTGTAGAAGGTCGCGCGGTGCGACGACTGCTACTGCCGATACGTGAAACAGAAGTGGGGTGACCGACGGGGCTCGAACCCGCGACCCTCAGGATCACAACCTGATGCTCTGCCAGCTGAGCTACGGCCACCATGGGAGTCCGTAGTGTGCCACAGGCCCCGTTGAAAACCACGTACGACTTTCGGCGGCCGCATCTGGGCGCAATCCGTTCCGGCTTCCGAGATGTTCCAGCCCCAGAATCCCGTTTGGCACGATCCAGCCCCAGAATCCCGTGTACGAGGCACGTGGCCAGAGCGATTGTTTACGATGGATTTCGTCGTCTGCTAGACTTCCTAGAACGGATTCCTAAGGGAGATCACTATGAAGGCAATGGAAAGCCTTCCCCAGCACGACCTTGCCGAACGGGCAAAAGCCATCACCAAGCGAGAGCTCGGTGTCTACATCAACCGCACCGCAAAGTCGCAAGCCGCGACCGAACGGGCCCGCAAGGTGCTGCCCCTCGGTGTGCCGAGCAGCTTCCAAGCCTACGACCCACATCCAATCGTGGTTCGCCGTGCCCAGGCGGCATGGATGGAAGATGTCGACGGCAACCGCTACACCGACTTCGACATGGGGTTCGGTTCGCTGTTCGCAGGTCACTGCCATCCGGCGGTGCGACGGGCCGTCGAAAACCAACTCGACGATGGAACCCTGTTCGTGACGCCGTGCGAGATGAATGCCGAAGTCGCGGAACTACTCGCGGCGAGGTATGGCCTGCCGATGTGGCGCTTCACCAACTCAGGGACTGAAGCCACGATGGACGCGATCCGCGTTGCGCGTGGCGTTACCGGTCGCGAGAAGATCGTGAAGGTGGAAGGCGGCTACCACGGGCATCACGACGAAGTGATGATCTCGCTGAAGCCGCAGATCAGCGAGGCTGGGCCGGCCGATTCACCTCGGTCGATTCCAGCGACGGCAGGGATCACGCGAACGGTGCTCGGCGACACGAAGGTCGTGCCGTTTAACAACGCGGCAGCGCTCGAGCGAGCATTGTCCGATCGCGACGTAGCGTGTTTCATCGTCGAGCCGACGATGGAAAACATCGGCATCTGCCTCCCGCAGCCCGGCTACCTGCAAGCCGTGCGCGAGATCACGCGCAAGTACGGCACCATGCTGATTTTCGACGAAGTGAAAACGGGCATCACGGCTGGGTGGGGTGGAGCGACCGGGGTTCTTGGCGTGAAGCCCGACCTGGTCACGCTGGCGAAGAGCATCGGCGGGGGTCTGCCGCTCGGAGCTTTCGGAGGCACGGCCGAATGTATGGATCAGATCACCAGTGGCAGGGTGTTGCACCTCGGAACCTATAACGGCAACCCGTTGTGCATGGCTGCTGCGAGAGCGGTGTTGTCGGAGGTTTGCACCCCGGAGGAAACGGCCGGTGCCGTCGCACGCAACCGGATGCTGCTCGACGCCTGCGACAAGATCATCGCCGATGCTGGGCTGCCTGCGCACACTGTCCAATTCGGCGCCAAGGGCTGCGTCACCTGGGCACCCCAACCAGTCCAGAACTATCGCGACTACAAAGCCACCGACTTCGATCTGGCATTTGCACAGTGGATGCACGGCATCAATCGCGGCATCTTGTTGCCGCCTGGGCTTGACGAGCAATGGCTGATCTCGGTCATGCACACGGGTGCCGATGCAATGCATTACGCCGATGTCTTCGGCGAGTTCGTTACCGAACTTACTGCCTGAACCGCAGCCGTTCTTGGGTCGTTAGCTCCAGTGCCGGTCTTCGGAGTAGCGGCGTACGGTGACGGGGGCAGTCCAGCTGCGACGCCGACTGAGTACTCCAGTACCTGCTAGCAGGGCGACCGCAGCGCCGATCAGCACCAACTCGACGCCGATCAGCAATGGCAATGTGTCGTCGGCGAGCACCGCAGGTATTCGTGCCCAGACACTGTCGCTCAGCGCGGGCACCAGAAACTTCGGTAGTACGTATCCGAACAGCGCCGCCATCACTGCCAACAACAACAGGCCGACGCCGAGGCTCCTGGCGAGCGACGACCGGTCCGGGTGCGCGGTGATCCCGAAGAGAACGAAGATGACGGTGCCGAGTCCGGCGATCGGCACCATCCATCCAAGTACTGAATTGGCGATCTCCAAAGACGTCACCTTCGGAACAGGAATTGTGATCGGAGGAACGTCGATGGCAGCCGCGAACTGAGTCGCGTCGACCAACTGCGAGCCAGTGACCTGCACGGGGGTCTTCTGTTGGCCGATCAGGTGCGCGTGAATGTCGTGGATGATCTCCGACATCAGGTTGGCGCCAACGTCGGTGCTAGCGATCACCTGCACCCGCAAACGCATATCGGCCTGTGGCAGCGACAGCGTCGCGGCCACCGAATCGGCGATCAGGTACGACAACTCGTCGCGCAACTTGCTGTCGCTGAGCACGACTTCGGCGGCGTCGGCCGAGTGATCTGGGTCGAAGGCGGTGCGTTGCAGCAGGAAACCGGCGATGGCCAGGCTTGCGCACGCATAGGCGAGGGCAAACATGAGGCCGGCAAAAGTTCGTCGCACCCCCCGAGTCTTGCCGATTGGAGGTCACGGGGGTCGGTACTTCAAGGAAATGCTTGATCGAACGGTTGTTCGTAGTTACAATCATGTCGTTAACGAGATCGTGTCGTCCGGCCAAAGGGCAACTGTGTGAGACCCCCTTCGTACGGTGCACGCAACGTGCAATCCCATCAACAAGCTACGAACGGAGACAGGTTGTGAGCAACGATCGCGAAAAGGCGCTCGAAATGGCACTGGCGGCCATCGACAAGCAGTACGGCAAGGGTTCCGTAATGCGCATGGGCGAAAAGGGGTCGATGGCCATCGAGGCCATCCAGACCGGCGCCATGGCGCTCGACGTCGCCCTCGGGGTTGGTGGGTTGCCGCGTGGCCGCATTGTCGAGATCTTCGGGCCAGAGTCCTCGGGTAAGTCCACGCTCGCCATGCATGTCGTGGCCGAAGCGCAGCGCAACGGCGGCATCTGCGCCTATATCGATGCCGAACACGCGATGGATCCCGTGTACGCACGGGCGATCGGTGTCGATATCGATCAGTTGCTGATCAGCCAGCCCGATACCGGCGAGCAGGCTCTCGAGATTGCCGACATGCTCGTGCGCTCGGGTGCGCTCGATGTTGTGGTCATCGACTCGGTGGCGGCACTTACCCCACGCGCCGAGATCGAGGGCGAGATGGGCGACACGCACGTTGGCTTGCAGGCTCGCCTGATGAGCCAGGCGTTACGCAAGCTCACTGCGAACCTCAACCGCACCAACACCATCATGATCTTCATCAACCAACTACGCGAGAAGATCGGCGTGATGTACGGCTCGCCCGAGACGACTCCCGGTGGTCGGGCGCTGAAGTTCTATGCGTCGGTGCGCCTCGACATCCGTCGTATCGAGAGCATCAAAGATGGTGCCGAGGTCGTCGGTAACCGCACACGCGTGAAGGTGGTCAAGAACAAAGTGTCGCCACCGTTCCGCCAGGCCGAGTTCGACATCATGTACGGCAAGGGCATCAGCCGCGAAGGTTCGTTGCTCGACATGGCAGTCGACATGGGGATCATCAAGAAGTCGGGCTCGTGGTTCACCTACGACGGCGAGCAACTCGGTCAGGGTCGCGAGAACGCCAAGGGCTTCCTGATCGCAAACCCCGAGATCATGGTCGAGGTCTCCGAGAAGGTTCGGGTGCAAGCCGGCATCGGTGCCGACGCTGCCACGCCGCCATTCGTCGCTGCCGACGACGTTGCAGAGGGCGAAGCCGCTGCAACCGCCGACGCGAAGTTCACCGCTGCCGACGAGCAGCCCATCGAGCTGTGACTCAGACAACAGCACCGATGAGCGGTCACGTCACCATCATCACGTTGGGAGTGGCCGATGTGTCAGCGGCCACGAAGTTCTACGAGGCGCTGGGCTTCCACAAGTCCAGCGCCTCGGAACCATCAATCACGTTCCTGACGGCGGGCGCCATCATTGTGTCGCTCTTCGCGGGCGAGTCGTTGGCGGCCGATGTTGGCGTCGACGCCGATGGCAGCGGCTTTCGTGGCGTCACCCTGGCGATGAACGTCACGTCGGCCGCCGATGTCGACGCGACCTTTGCCCACTGGGTGTCAGTCGGTGCTGTCGCGGTGAAGACCCCGCAGGCCGCCGAGTGGGGCGGTTACTCAAGCTACGTGGCCGACCCCGACGGGCATCTCTGGGAGATCGCTCACAACCCGTACATGCAGTTGAATCCCGACGGCTCACCAATTCCACTGCCCTGACACCTGCCCGACGTGGGCCAATCTGGTCAGCCGGTACCCAGGTAGCCTGCGCTGCTATGGGTCGCAGCTTCGTCGTGCGCACGTTTGGGTGCCAGATGAACGACCACGACTCCGAACGCATCGCCGGGTTGCTGGAAGCCGATGGGCTCACGGCTGTCGACAACCAAGCCGACGCCGACATCGTGGTGTTGAACACCTGCTGCATTCGCGAGAACGCCGACAACAAGCTGTACGGAAGCCTCGGCTGGCTGCGCAGTTGGAAAGACGAGCGCGACGGCCGCCAGATCGTTGTCTCGGGTTGCCTCGCACAGAAGGATCGCGACGACGTCGCTAGCAAGGCGCCATGGGTCGACGTCGTGATGGGGACGCACAACGTTCATCGCGCCGCCGAATTGGTGCAGCACGCCAGTCGGCACGGACAGATCACAGAAATTCTCGACCAGGCCGTGATCGACGACCACGCGCTGTTCCCGAGCGCACTGCCAGCGCGCCGCGAGACGAGCTACAACGCGTGGGTCACGATCCAGATCGGGTGCGACAACAACTGCGCGTTTTGTATCGTGCCCTCGGTTCGCGGCGTGGAAATCAGCCGACCATTTGCCGAGGTGGTCGCGGAGGTGCACGCGTTGGCGGCAGCTGGCGTCACGGAAGTAACCCTGCTCGGCCAGAACGTCAACAGCTACGGCCGCGACCTGCAACTCGCGGCACGTCAGGCGGGTGCCGACGACGCGCGCTTGCGTCCCCTGTTCACCGATCTCCTGGTAGCGCTGGGAGATGTCCCCGGCATTCGGCGGGTGCGCTTCACCAGTCCGCATCCCAAGGATATGCGCCCAGAGACTTTCGCAGCGATGGCTTCCACAGCAGTAATCTGCGAGCACCTGCATTACCCAGTGCAATCGGGCAGCGATCGAGTGTTGGCCGCAATGCATCGCGGATACACCGCCGAGCGCTACATGAACCGTCTGGCGCAGGCTCGCGCTGTGGTGCCCGACCTCGCGGTCAGCACCGACATCATCATCGGTTTCCCGGGCGAGTCGGAGACCGACTTTCAAGCGACAATGCAGCTCGCCGCCTCGGCAGAGTACGACTATGCGTACTGCTTCAACTTTTCGCCCCGCTCAGGAACCGCCGCGGCACTGATGACGGATCGCTTCGTCGACCCGGCGACCGTTGCCGATCGCTTCGACCGTCTACGTGTGGTGGTCGAGCGCACTGCGCTTGCAAAGCACCAGGATCGCATCGGACGAATCGAAGAGGTGCTCGTCGAGGGGCCGAGCAAGCGCGATCCGGCGGTGACATCGGGACGCACACGGCAGAACAAGCTGGTTCACTTCGCGACCGCCGAGCCGGTGCGAGTGGGCTCGTATGGCTTGGTGGAAGTCACGGGCGCCGCACCGCATTACCTCGCCGGTCGGTTCCTCGAGCTCACGGCCGAGCCGGCACATAAGCGCCGCATTCCCTTGCTGGCTGGGTAGTCGATTGCCGGAACAATCACCGCTCGTCATCGTCGGGCCAACAGCGTCGGGCAAGAGTGACCTGGCGATGGCCTACGCCGTTGCTCGTGCAGACGTGGAGATAGTTGCCGTCGACGCAATGCAGGTCTATCGACGAATGGATGTTGGTACGGCGAAGCCGAGCGCTGCCGACCGTCTTGCAGTCGTGCACCATGGCCTCGATCTCGTCGAGCCATCGCAGCACTTCGCGGTCGCCGACTTCGCACGCGAGGCCGCGCCAGCGGTCGCCGACATCGCCACGCGCGGGCTACGGCCATTGCTCGTAGCGGGGACGGGCTTGTACCTGCGTGCTCTGACTGACCCGATGACTCTTCCAGGCCAATGGCCAGATGTAAGAGCGACGCTCGAGTCGCGGGCCGACAACGAGGGCGCGCCTGTGCTACATGCTCAGCTTGGCGAACTCGATCCGGTAGCGGCCAGTCGTATGGAACCGACGAATGCGCGACGAGTGGTTCGTGCCTTGGAAGTCACTCTCGGTTCCGGTCGGCCGTTCAGTTCGTTCGGCGACGGCATGAACACCTATCCACCTTCCGAAGTTACGCAGGTCGGCTTGCGATGGTCACGCGATGCGCTCACTCTGCGTATCGCCGAGCGAGTGCGCCGAATGATGGCTGCCGGATTGCTCGACGAAGTTGCAGGTCTGCTCTCGGAACCCGCTGCTCTCTCGCGTACCGCGCGCCAGGCGCTGGGTTACAAGGAATTGATCGAACACCTGGAGGACAAGGTCGCGCTCGACCACGCTGTCGCGGCCATCGCTTTGCGTACCCGCCAATTCGCGGTCCGCCAGGAGCGATGGTTCCGCCGCGACCCTCGCATACGCTGGGTCACGATCGACCACGACCCAATCGCCGAAGTTCTACCCGTTCTGCTGCAGACATGACGCAACTCACGCTCACCAAACACCACGGGCTCGGTAACGACTTTCTGGTCGTGTTTCATCCCAAGGTCGACGACCTGCCCGAACTTGCTCGTCGACTGTGCGATCGACGGCAGGGGATCGGTGCCGACGGGCTGCTGGTCGGCGAGAGTGCCGAGGGTTACGCGGCGAAAATGCTGCTCTTCAACGCCGATGGTTCGCGGGCCGAGATCAGCGGCAATGGCATTCGTTGTTTTGCGCAGGCGCTCGCAATGCGGCGCGGCGACTTCGAGGGCATGCACATCCTCACCGACGCCGGCGAACGTGTGGTCACGCTGGCGGCGACCGACGACCCAGCCGTAGTTGAGGCAGCGGTTGATATGGGTGAGATCTCGCCATTGTCCGAACCTTCGAATTGGGCAGCGCTCACGTGCGATCCCATGCGGTCAGTCACGCATCTCGGCGTCGGCAATCCGCACAGTGTCGTTGCCGTCGACAATGTGGCCGAGGTCGACCTGCTGATGCTTGGGCAGTTGGTGCCGCAGGTAAACCTCGAGATCATCGAACCCGGCCCGATGCCCAACGCGATCACTATGCGCGTGCACGAGCGTGGCGCGGGAATTACGCAGGCGTGCGGCACCGGCGCCTGCGCTGCTGCGTGGGCCGCGGCTTCGTGGGGCCTCGTATCGCCCGATGCCGAGGAAATCGTGGTGCATATGCCTGGCGGCAGTGCCAAGGTAAGACTGCACCAACCATCAACCGGACGAGTCACGCTGGTCGGTCCGGCGACGTTTGTCGGAACGATCACTGTCGAGAGTCCGTTGTGACGCTGGTGCGGAAAGGCACAGCATGAGCAACCCGAACAACCCCTACAACCAAGCACTAGGCGCGACGCTGATCGAGCGCGCCAAGCGCGAGCGCATAGTCCTCGTCGGCGTCACGTTGCCCGGACACAACGACGAGGAAACAGAAGCCGGGCTCGACGAACTCGCGCAGTTGATTGATACTGCTGGTGCCGACGAGGTCGGACGAGTGCAACAGCGACGCGACGCGCCGGACCATACTTGGTACATCGGCAAGGGCAAGGCCGAGGAGTTGCGCGATTTATGCCTGGCTGTGGACGCCGACACCGTTGTGTTCGACAACGAGTTGGCGCCCGCACAACAGTTCAACCTGGAGAAGCTTCTCGGTCGTACCGCACTCGACCGCACCGCAGTCATTCTCGACATCTTCGCCCAGAACGCGCACACCCTCGAGGGTAAGGCGCAGGTCGAACTCGCGTTGCTTCGGTATCGCTTACCGCGACTGCGGCGCGGCGCAACGGCGCGACTCTCGCAGCAGCGTGGTGGAGTCGGCGCTCGTTTCGGTAGCGGTGAAACCAAGCTCGAGGTGGACCGTCGCCGAATCATGCGGCGCATCTCGAAGCTGGAAGTCGATCTGAAGGATCTGCAGCACACACGCGATTTGCAGCGCAAGAGCCGCGCGCGCAGTGGTCTCGCGGCCGTGACGATTGTCGGCTACACCAACGCAGGCAAGTCGACGTTGCTCAACCGGCTGACGCAGGCTGGTGTACTGGTAGAAGATCGCCTCTTTGCGACACTCGATCCCACCACGCGTCGGTTGGCACTGCCCGGTGGTGAACCTGTGCTCGTGACCGACACCGTTGGGTTCGTGCGTCGGCTGCCGCACGGGCTCGTCGAGGCGTTCAAGAGCACGCTGGAGGTCGCCAGTCGCGCCGACTTCCTCGTACACGTCGTCGATTGCACGGCACACGACCCCGAAGGTCAGATCGCTGCCGTCCGCGAGGTTCTCGCGGAGATCCATGCACTGACGGTCCCAGAACTGTTGGTCTTCAATAAGGCCGACGCGGCTCCGGATGTCGCCGCCGATCTGCATGCCAGGCACGAGGGGTCGGTGGTGCTCAGCGCACAGCTGGGAACTGGCATCGATGAGTTCCTGTTGGCACTCGCCGACCGACTGCGCGCGATCAGCGCCGTCGTGGAACTGCTGGTGCCCTACGAGCGTGGCGATGTGTTGGCGTCAATCCATCGCGAAGGCGAAGTGGTCAGCACCTTTCACGAGGAGGCGGGAGTGCGCGTACGTGCGCGACTCGGCGATGCATCCGCAGGCAGGCTTTCCGAATTTCTGGTGCGTGCCTCTTGACCGACGGCGCTTCATGAACGGCGGCGCTTCATGAACGGCGGCGCTTTATGAATGACGGCTTTGTCCCTCCGCCGTATCCGTACGACCGCCTCGATCGCCTTGCAGCAATTGCCAGCGCCTTGCCCGGCGGCACCGTCGACCTCTCGATCGGTACGCCCTGTGATCCGCCTCCGCCAGCTGTACTCGCAGCATTAGGCACCAGCAACAGCGAGCGCGGTTACCCGGCGAGCATCGGCACCGAGTCGCTGCGGCGATCGATCAGCGAGTGGTTGCATCGACGTTTCGAAGTCGAGGTTCCGATCAGCCAAATCGGCGCATGCATCGGCACGAAGGAGTTCGTTGGGACGACTCCGCAGTATCTGCGCCTACGGAGCCCTGCTCGCGACACGGTGCTGTATCCGGCGGTTTCGTACCCGACCTACGAGATGGGTGCGATTCTTGCGGGCTGCCGAGCGGTGCCGGTTCCGGCGGCGACCGACGGCTCGATCGACCTTGCTGCGATCGCGGATGCGGATGCTGCGCGGGCGCTCATGCTGTGGGTCAACAGCCCGTCGAATCCGACTGGAGCGCTCAGCGATCTTGGCGCGGCAGCCACCTGGGGCCGCGCTCACGGGGTTCCGGTGTTCAGTGACGAGTGCTACGCCGAGTTCACCTGGGATGGCCCAGCGCGCACGATCCTCGAGGACGGGTTGGACGGCGTCGTTGCAGTGCATTCGCTGTCGAAGCGCTCGAACTTGGCGGGCGTGCGAGTCGGCCACTACAGCGGCGACGCGGAGCTCGTGCGCTACCTGCAGGAGGTGCGCAAGCACGTGGGAATGATGGTGCCCGGCCCCGTGCAGGCGGCTGCAATCGCAGCCCTTGCGGACGATGCGCACGTCGAGGTGCAGCGCGACAGGTACCGGCGCCGACTCGATCGGGTGGCCCACATTCTGGAGACCTGGTCTGGTCTGTCGATTACGCAACCTGCCGGGAGCTTCTACTTGTGGTTCGATGCTCACGACGGTTGGGCGTTTGCCGAGCGGTTGGCGGCCGAGGGTGGGGCAGTGGTCAGCCCCGGGGATTTCTACGGCGCCGGTGGAGCACATAACGTGCGTGCAGCCGTGGTACAACCTGATGATCGAATCGAGCTTGTCGCTTCGCGACTGGGGGTTAAGTGATGTCGTTTCAACCGCAACCGCAACCGCAATTTCAACCGCAACCGCAACCGCAGAGTGGTGGCCGTGGTCTCACGGTCGCCGGGTTCGTCGTATTGCTCGCTGGCCTTGGTGCTGGCGCGGCGCTCTTCCTTCTGGGTGGGTCGACCGAGGAAGAGACAGTGAAGAAGTTTGCGCGTGCGCCAGCTGGCTGCACCACGACCCTCGAGTTCGACCGCGCCGACACCTTTGAGGTCTATCTCGAGACGTCGGGCGTGCTCAATTTCGTCAACGGCGATTGTGCAGCGAACGGCTCCGCGTACAGCCATGCCGACAATGATCCGCCGCGGGCGACGTTGTCGTTCGTCGACGCGAACAATGTCGAAGTACCGCTGTTGCCGGGAACTGGCGACAGCTACGACGTCGGCGGCTTCAGCGGCCAGGCGGTTCAGCAGGTTCAGATCCCGGCGAGCGGTACGTACCAGATGACCGTGACCAGCGAAGCCAACGACTTCGTGATTGCGATTGGCGGCAAGCCCGACGCCGACAGCGAGAAGCTAAGTCTTGCTGCTATCGGCGCCGCGATCGCCGGTGTGGTGATGGGCTTCGTCTTGATGATCGCAGGCAACCGTTCGAAGGGTTCAACCCCAGCACCGGCCGCGGGAACGTGGCCACCGGCCGCGCCCGGACCGGGCTGGGGAGCACCGCAACAGCAATAGCCCGCCAGCGCCGGTTTAGAGCCGACGCATCACCGTGACGACACGGCCAAAGACCTGAACCTCGTCGCCCGTGAACGTCATGTCCTTGAAGGTCGGGTTGGCTGGCTGCAACGTGACGCTGCCACCCTTGCGTTGGTACGTCTTGACCGTTGCCTCTTCGCCTGGAATGCCAGCAATCACGATCTCGCCGTTGTTGGCCGTGTCTTGTCGACGGGCGACGACGAAATCGCCATCCATGATGCCGACATCGATCATCGAGTGGCCGCGAACACGGAGCATGAAAAGCTCGCCATCGCCCGTGAAGTCTTCCGGCAGTGGGAAGAGTTCCTCGACGTTTTCCATTGCTAAGACATCGGCGCCGGCCGCAACATCGCCGACGAGCGGCACGTGGCGGACGGGACGACGCTCGATAGCAACGCCCGACGACGGGTCGAATCGCACCTCGATTGCACGTGGCTTGGTTGGGTCGCGCTTGAGATAGCCCAGACGCTGCAAGGTCGCCAGGTGACTGTGGACGGTGGAAGGGGATGTGAGCCCAATTGCCTCGCCGATCTCGCGCACGCTGGGCGGATAGCCGCGGTCGCGCATGCTGGATTCGATGAAGTCGAGGATGCCTCGTTGCCTGTCGGTGAGTTTTTCAGCCATGCGGGTCAGCGTACACGCGTTCGTTGACCAGGTCAAACACCCGTTCGTGCAACAAATGTTCGCTTCCGGGTTGACATCGAACGATTGTTCGTGCAGACTACGAACAGTCGTTCGTGTAACACCTGTTCGATCCGGCCCACAGTTCTAATCCGGCAAAGGGAGTCTGTCCGTGAGTATTCAACCCGACCGCACCAGCCGCCGCCGGCCGCATCACGTGTACATCCGCCGCCGCATCGCGGTGGCCTCAGCGTTCTTCTCTCTGGTCGCCGCCCTTGGGCTTGGCGCCGGGAACGTTCTGGCGAACCGTGGTGGCGAACCTGCCTCCGCCCCCGCGGTTCGCCAAAATTCGACATCGGTCACCGACAGCGACACGTACCTTGTGCAGCCCGGCGACACCATGTGGTCGATCGCCGAGGCCAAGCGCGACGGTGCAAACCTCGTGCACTTCGTCGATGACTTGATCGCGCTCAACGGCGGCACGACGTTGCACGTCGGCCAGGTCATCTCGCTTCCCTGATCCGGCCTGGTACCGCTGCCACCGGTAGCGTGGCCCGCTATGCGTTGCCCGAAGTGCGAAGTCGACGACACCAAAGTGATCGATTCGCGCGAGGCCGCTGAGGGCACGTCCATCCGGCGCCGTCGGCTCTGTAGCGCCTGCCAGCACCGATTCACGACCTATGAACGACTGGAAGAAGTACAGCTGGTCGTGTTGAAGACCACTGGTGCACGCGAGCCTTTCGACCGCCTGAAGCTCAGTGCAGGCGTCACCGCCGCATGCAAGGGCCGGCCGGTGACCGCCGAACAAATCAAGCATCTGAGCGAGGCCATTGAAGACGACCTGCGGCTGCTTGGTTCTGAGGTCTCGACCGCCGATGTTGGTCACGAGGTGCTCGATCGCTTGCGCAGTCTCGATGAGGTCGCCTATCTGCGCTTCGCAAGCGTGTACAAAGATTTTGATCAAGCGGCCGACTTCAAGCGGGAAATGGTGCTGCTGAAGAAGCTGCAGCGTTCGTGAGTCTGGCCGTGCGGCGCGTGGTACTCGCCGGTTACGTCGTCGCCAGTGTCGCCAGTGGCGTAGCAGTCGGGTGCTCGGACACCGCGTCGATCGGCTCGCCTTCGACGTCGGCAGCCACGACGACGACCGCGCCGATCTCGACGTCCACCGCTATCACAACTTCGACTTCGACTTCGACTTCGACGACGATTCCAACGACGATTCCAACGACGATTCCAACGACGATTCCAACGACGATTCCAACGACGGCTCCAACGACGATTCCAACGACGATTGCGTCTGGCCCGACCGATTTCCTCGGCGAAGAGGTCGTCGGAAGTTCGGTTCAAGGCCGACCGATAATCGCCAGCCACCGCGGCACACCTGGCGGCATGGTCATCCTGGTGGTCGGTGTTATCCACGGCGACGAGAACGCGGGCCTCGCTGTACTCGACACTCTCGCGGAGATGCCGATCCCAGCCGGACTCGATCTCTGGCTGATGCCAGCACTCAACCCCGACGGGCTCGCCAACGACGAACGCGGGAATGGCAACGGCGTCGATCTGAATCGCAACTTCCCGCACGATTGGACACAGATCGGTACGCCTGGCGCCGGGCAATACAGCGGTACCGGCCCGGCAAGCGAACCGGAGACTCAGGCGTTTATCGCGTTCACGCAGCGCATCAAACCGACGCTCACACTTTGGTATCACCAAGATCTCTATCGCGTGTCGCCATCGTCAGGTCGCGATGCGCCGTTACGTCAGCGTTACGTCGAGCTGACCGGACTCGGATACGCATCGATCACTGGTGGCATCTACACCGGCGTGGCGGCGACGTGGGTTCGGCTCACTGTGCCCGACGCGATGTCGTTCATCGTCGAGCTCGGCTCGTCGTTATCCGCTGAGGAAGCAGCGGTCCACGCGCAAGCGGTGGCTGCGGTGGCGCAACTTGCCGCAACGGTCTAGCGGCGGCGCACGTAGCGCGTGAACAGGAAACCGTCGTGCTCGAGAACGTGCGCGAGGTCCATGCGGTGCGCAACTGGCGGTGCCTTTGTCGTGACGCGCTGACCTTCGCCACCGACGATCTGTGGTGACAACGAAAGGTTCAACTCGTCGATGAGGTCGGCGGCCGTGAGCAGTCCGTTGAGCGACGCGCCGCCTTCGGCTTGTACGAATTCTGCGTCTAGTTGCGCAACAGCTGCTGCCAGGTCGAGGTCGCCGCGGCCGGCTCTAATCGAGGGCACTGGAACGGTGGGGGCGTCGTCGGGAAGCAGCAGGATGGCGCGTCCCGAGGTCCACAACGGGAGGTCGAAATCGAACTTCGCTGTGCGCGAGACGACCGCGATTTTTAGGTTCGGCGTTGCCGGCGGGCCGTACCCCTCGCGACGCACGGTGGATGCCCCGACCAAGATCACATTTGCCAGCGACCGCAACGTGAGTAGCAACTGCTGGTCACATGGATCTGAGAGTCCGCGCGAACTGCCATCGATCGCGCCGCCGACGACGGTCGAGCCATCGAGCGAGGCGACCATGCAGAGCCCGATCCAGGGCCGACCGGTGGGCCGAGGCCGGGCTACGTCGTAGGCCTCGCGCAACGACACTGCCTTCGGCGGGGCGGGGAAAATGCGCTGAACCTGTGGATATGTGGATAAGTGTTGCGTAGTCATGCGGCGTTTGCCCTCCGTTCACGCCCCCTGAGTCTGCCATCCACCGGCGTGCACACCTCATCCACAAGGGATTCACATGGTTGTCCCTCTTCCTCCTCACAGGGCAGCAGTCGTACTGTTCGTGGGTGTCACTGGCAGCGGTGCGAGTGCGCGGATGAGCTTTGTAGCCCTCTCACCTGATGGGGTTTCAAGGTCGGGCAACCGTTCCCAGACCTTCGTTCTCGCACCGCTGGCCGTGCCCCGGCGGATCCAGAGGAGGAATAATTGGGCATTGACACGGTTGTAACTACAGTGCTGTAATCTTTCCATCCCTTGTGGTGAGCGGCGGTGCGGGGGCGCCACCGGTACCACATGTTGTAGTTGTTACCTAAGAATGGTCGCACGGACCACCCAGTCGTTTACTACCAAAGTCGTTGCCAGCAAATCGTTTACCCCCAAGTCGTTACCACGAAGGACGGACCTCAATGTCACTGGCGCCGGATCGCCTCGCTATCGGGATTACCCGCCACTTCACCGCGCCAGGCGTGCACCCCTACGACGAGGTGTTGTGGGAGCGGCGCGATGCGCGCATCAGCAACTGGAAGGACGGCACGGTCGCGTTCGAACAGTTGCAGGTCGAGTTCCCCACGACATGGTCGCTGAACGCGACCAACATCGTCGCCCAAAAGTACTTCCGCGGCACCTTGGGTTTGCCTGAGCGCGAGTGGTCGCTGCAGCAGGTCATCGATCGCGTTGCCAACACGATCACCGAATGGGGTGTCGAGGGCGGCTACTTCGCCGACGAGCCAGAAATCGAAGCGTTCCGCAACGAGTTGAAGTACATCCTCGTGACGCAGCGTGCCGCGTTCAACAGTCCGGTGTGGTTCAACATCGGTGTCAAGGGCGTGCCGCAGCAAGCGAGCGCGTGCTTCATCCTCGCTGTCGACGACACGATGGACGGCATCTTGAACTGGTACCGCGAGGAAGGCACCATCTTCAAGGGCGGTTCCGGTTCGGGCATCAACCTGTCCAACATTCGTTCCAGCTACGAACTACTCAACGGGGGTGGCACGGCCAGTGGCCCTGTCAGCTTCATGCGTGGTGCCGATGCTTCGGCGGGCACGATCAAGAGCGGTGGCAAGACGCGGCGAGCGGCCAAGATGGTCATCCTCAACGTCGATCACCCCGACGTCGAGGAATTCATCTGGTGCAAGGTGAAAGAAGAGCGCAAGGCGCGCGTGCTGCGCGACGCAGGCTTCGATATGGATCTCGACGGCAGCGACAGCTTCAGCCTGCAATACCAGAACGCGAACAACTCGGTGCGCGTCACCGACGAGTTCATGCACGCGGTCAAGAACGATCTCGAGTGGAACTTCCGAGCGGTGATCGACGGTTCGCCGGTACGCACCGTGCGCGCACGCGATCTATGGCGCGACATGGCACAGGCGAGTTGGGAATGCGCCGACCCGGGCCTGCAGTTCGACACCACGATCAACAAGTGGCACACCGCGCACGCGACCGGCCGGATCAACGGCAGTAACCCATGTTTCACCGGCGACACGTTGGTGCACACCGACAAGGGCCTCATCCAGTTCGTCGACTTGCTCGATAGGGCTCGAATGGGCGAGACCTTTGGCGTGTACACGCACGACATCACCAATCCAGACGCGCCGACCGACAGGCTCGAACTCACGAGCCCTGAAGCCGTCATGGTGACGGGTACGAACGAGATCGTGAGGCTCGAGTTCTCCAACGGCATGGAGCTGCGCTGCACGGCCGGCCACCGCATCTTTACCGCCAACCGCGGCTACGTGACCGCCGCGGAGCTCACCGCAGATGACGACGTGCGCATCCTCAACCACGCGTCGCCGGCGACGCAAGCGTCGTGGTTGCTGCCCGTGTCGGCGGATGCGGCAACGCTGGCCACCGGTAACCGGCGAGTCGCTCAGGGCCTCTCGCTGCCGGAGAAGTGGAGCGAGGAGCTCGCTCATTACTTCGGCTGGTTGGTCGGCGACGGCTCGATATCCGGAGATGTGGTCGCGACGGTTTACGGCAACGCCGACGATCAGGCCGATGTGTTGCCGGGCCATCAGATGTTGCTCGCCGATATCAACGACGGCACCGTACCGAAGCCGTCGTTGCAGTCGAACGGAACCAAGCAGCTTCGTGCGAGCCGCCGCGCATTCGCTCAGCAACTACGAGCCATGGGTTTTAGTGATGGACGCGCGGCCGACAAGGTCATTCCGTGGGCCGTCTACCAAGCGCCGACAGAGGTTGTTGCGTCATTCCTTCGTGGGCTGTTCGATGCCGATGGGTGCGTTTATGACGGATCGAAGAGCCGTTACGTGGGTCTCGGTTCGGCATCGAAATCTCTATTGCAGGGTGCGCAACGCCTGCTGTCCACCCTTGGCGTCGCCAGTTCGATCTATCCCACTCGCGAGGGGCGCAACGAGCCGGCGTTTCGCTACACATCGGTCGATGGCGAGCAACGGAGCTACAGCACTGGGCCGATGTACGACCTGCGCATCTCGGCAACGTCGATCAAGGTGTTTGCGGATGCCGTCGGTTTCAGTGTGAACGTGAAGGCCGACAAGTTGGCGACGCTGCTTGCCGAGAACCGGCTGTACACAAAGGATCGCACCACAACCCGGCTCGTCTCCCGCTGCGACGATGGTGTTGAGCTCACCTACAACCTGAGCGAGCCGCGCAACCACAGCTATGTGGCCAATGGTGTCGTGGTGCGCAACTGCAGTGAGTACATGAGTATCGACAACTCGGCCTGCAACCTTGCCAGCATCAACCTGCTGCATTATCTCGACGAGGGTGGCGAGTTCGATGTCGACGGCTACATGCACACGATCGAAGTCATGTTCACCGCGCAAGAGATCCTGGTTGGTCGTGCCGATTACCCCACCGAGAAGATCGCCGAGAACAGCCGCAAGTTCCGCCAGCTCGGTCTCGGTTACGCAAACCTTGGTGCCACGCTGATGGCGCTGGGCCTGCCCTACGACAGCGAAGAAGGTCGGGCGTGGGCCGCGGCGCTGACCTCGCTGATGACCGGTCACGCATATGCAACAAGCGCTCGTACCGCTAGCCGCATGGGCCCACACGCCGGTTTCGCCGACAACGAGCAGTACATGCTCGACGTGCTGCGCATGCATCGCGACGCCCACGAAGAAATGGCCAACCATGCCAACGTTCCAGCAGAACTGGTCTCAGCCGGTATGCACGCGTGGGAATCCGCGGTGCGCGATGGCGAAGAGTTCGGTGTGCGTAACAGCCAGGCAACGGTGTTGGCCCCTACCGGCACCATCGGCCTGATGATGGACTGCGACACGACCGGCATCGAGCCCGATCTCGGTTTGGTGAAGATGAAGAAGCTGGTCGGCGGCGGCACGATGCGCATCGTCAACCAGACGATTCCGCGTGCGCTACGCAAGCTTGGTTACACGCCAGCGCAGATGGACGACATCATCGCCTACATCGATACCGAGAAGTCGATTCTCGGGGCACCGCACCTGTCGGAAGAGCACGTCTCGGTGTTCGCATGCAGCATGGGCGACAACACGATCCACTACGAGGGTCACGTGCGCATGATGGGTGCCGTGCAACCGTTCATCTCCGGCGCGATCTCCAAGACCGTCAACATGCCCGAAGAAGCCACCGTCGAAGAGGTCGAGCGTTTACACGAGTTGTCGTGGAGGCTCGGCCTGAAGGCCGTCGCCATCTACCGCGACAACTGCAAGGTCGCGCAACCGCTCAGCACCGCCAAGAAGGGCGATGCAGCCCAGGGATCGGGCGCTGCCGAGCGAGTCGTCGAGCGCACGATCGAGCGCGTTGTCGAGCGGGTCGTGGTCAACGAACCGATACGGCAAAAGCTGGCGCGTAGCCGCAGTGCCCGCACGTTCGAGTTTCGGGTGGCCGATTGCAAGGGCTTTGCGACCATCGGCGAGTACGCCAATGGCCAGCCCGGCGAGATCTTCCTCACGGTGTCGAAGCAGGGCAGCACGCTCAGCGGGATTATGGATGCGTTCGCCAAGAGCATCAGCTACGGCTTGCAGTACGGCGTACCGCTGCGCGCATTCGTCGAGGCGTTCACCAACATGCGCTTCGATCCTGCGGGCATGACCGACGACCCCGACATCCGGTTCGCTTCGTCGATCATGGACTATCTGTTCCGTCGCCTCGCGCTCGAATACCTGACCTACGACGAGCGCGCCGAACTGGGCATCTTCTCGGTCAACGAACGCCTGCAGCCGACGTTGCCGGGCGTCGAGGAGAGCGTGTGGGAGACGCACAACGGATCCGACATCATCCCGGAGGCCAAGAGCATTCCGGCCGTCGAGGATCTGTTGGCGCAGATGGAACTAGGTATCGCCCCCGACGCGCCCAACAACGACATCACCAACCCGACTGGTCGCTCGCGCCCGGGTGCGAGCAGGCCGGTGCGCCAGAGTGATGCCCCGATGTGCATGCAGTGCGGTGTGCAGATGGTTCGCGCCGGCAGCTGCCACGCTTGCCCCAGTTGCGGCAACACCAGCGGCTGCAGCTGAGGCGGGCACAGCCGGGGTACGGCAAGTGCGGTGGACGAAATACGCCAGCCCGGCGACGACCGCTACATCGCCGATGCTGAAGACATTCGAGAACGGCCAACTCTCTGGCACAGCAAACACATCGCCCAGCCACGGCAAGCGCGGCGAGTGTATGACGCTCGAGTTGCCGAAGCTTTCGGTCGGGGGTGGAAACCCGGCCGTTCGCCAAGCCCACGCCGACGCTGGCATCGTGCCGCCGTTCGCGACGATCGCAGTCAGGTTCATCAATCCGCCGACGGCCATAACGATTTCGCCGGGCAGATGAAGATTGCTCCACACGAACACTCCCGCGAACACGAACGACAGCAAGTGCACGAGCTGACCGAGCGTTGACGGGAAGCCGGGCACCAGGGTGATCGGCAGCTGCAGCAGCATGCTGGTCCACACGGCCCAGGCGCGGCGGATGCGCAGCTGAGCCAGCGGTGCCAGTGATTTGCCGGTGAGTGGGACGGACAGAACCGTGAGAAGTGCCGCGACGACGATGATCACAATGCAACCCCGTGCTCCAGAGCCGACATGGATCGGCGAATCTCGAGCCACTCGACAAGCTCAGGAAGGGCTGCAGGTCGACAGATGTAATAACCCTGTGCGACGTCGCAACCAAGGTCGGCGAGTGTCAACCACGACTCTTCTGTTTCGACGCCTTCGGCCACCACGTCGACGCCCAACCCCTTCGCAAGGCCGACGATCGTGCGCACGAGGTGTTGCTGGCGCAGGCTGTGGGCAAGGCCATCGACGAAGCTGCGATCAATCTTCAACCTGTCGACCGGAAGATCCCGCAACATCGCGAACGACGAGTAACCCGTCCCGAAGTCGTCGATGGCTATGCGAATCCCGGCCTCGCGAAGCCCCGTGATGGCGAACAGGCTGCGCTCGGGTTCACGGGCAATGGCGCTTTCAGTGATCTCGAGTTCGAGCCGTATCGGATCGATGCCTGATTTCTCGAGTGCGCGAAAGACGTCGGAGGGAAACCTTCGGTCCTGTAGGTTGCGAGCCGACACGTTGATCGACAAGCGGACATCGTATTTCTCGACCTCCCGCGCATCGGCGGTCGCTCTGTCCAGCACAAATTGTGTCAGGGGACCGATGAGATCGGTGTGCTCGGCCAGCGTGATGAAGTCGGCCGGCGGAATGTTGCCAAGCGTGGGGTGCTGCCAACGCAGTAACGCCTCCATGCCAACCGGCTCACCATCGAGGAACCGTGTCATCGGCTGATAGTGAATTTGCAGCTGCTGGGTGGCTTGTGCCTGTGTCAGCTCGCCGAGCAGGCCAAGGCGGCCGCGCTCGGCCCGCAAGCCAATCGTCTTATACATCTCGACACCGGTGCGGTAGCGCTTGGCCCGATACATCGCGATGTCGGCCGCACCCAATGCTTCCTCCGCCGTGCGGCCGTCGCGGGGGATGAGCGCCAGACCCATGCTGACGCCGACCGACAACGGGAACCCGGCGACCTCGATGGGCTGCGTGAGGTCGGCGCGCATGCGTTCGGCGACAGCCATCATTGCGGCCTCTGATTCGACGGTCGGGATCAGCACGGCGAACTCGTCGCCGCCGAGACGCGCGATCATCGATGCTTCTGGCGCGGACTTCGTCAGCTCGTCAGCGATTCCCTGCAGAACCTGGTCGCCTGTGTGATGTCCGAGTCGGTCGTTGATCTCCTTGAACCCGTCGAGGTCGAGCAGTAACAACGCTCCCGGATTGTCAGCATCGCGGTTCGCGTCCAGATAACCGGTGAGATGGTGATCGAAAGTGCGCCGGTTGACGAGGCCGGTGAGGCCATCGTGGTTCGCTTCGTGCGCGCGTCTCAACGCCTGCTGCGTGCTTTGGTAGATCAATAGCGCTGTCACGCCGAGCAGCGGCAACATGAAGAGGCTGAACGTAATCGCAACGACAAAGATAGGAGAAAGCGCCAGCAACGCACCGTCAGCCGAGATGCTGAGGAAGAAGCTGCGTCCCATCATGGAACGCACGCTGGTCTTGTAGTGAAGTGCGAGGACAATGCACGTCAGTACGCCGTTGGCGGTAAAGACCAACGCGCCGCCGAGCAGCATCGCAAGCGCGAATCCCGACGATGGAGTCCCAGAGTCAGTCAGGGGTTTGGTCAGCCCAAAGAGCTGTAATACCAAAGCTCCGGCCGCCAGCGATGCCGTGATCTGGCCAGCATTGAAGATGACCTTGCTCACCGGCTTGCGCTCGCGCACATCAACGAAGACGGTGCAGACCACCATTGCGCCAATGGCGACTACCGGCGAGCCCAGTAGGACGATGCTGAAAGCGAAAGCCCACCCAGGACTGATCTCGCCGCCGTCACCGAACCGGAACCACGCCACTCGGTTCTCGCCGACGAAGAGCAGTACCGAGAAGATGCAGACGTACGTCAACTTGCCGGGCGCAATGAGTTCCTCTTGCTTGCTCCAGACCAGCGTTGTCAAACCGGCGGCGAGAAGGACGACCAGCGCTATGTAGGCATCGAGCCAGCTATTTCGTGGTGTGTGTTCTGGCGAAGTGCTGGCCATCGCGTGGTGCGCCTTTCGGGCTATGTCTCATTGCTGACAAGGTGCGGCCAAGGGGCCGCCCTTGTCAGCGCACCCACTTGAAAGGAGCACCAACCGATGCTGCAAGCGTGACGAACGTTGCGATCGCAACGCTCGCCCGAATTGGAACGTGCTTGATGACCTTCATTGGTTCAGTTCCACTTTCGTGGTGCCGCAATGCTGATGACCAGCAGGACGACGGGTGTCAGCCGATACACGGCTGCTTTGATTTGATGATTCATCGGTTTCTCCTTGTTCTAGGTTGAGGTCTGTTGTAGTGATCAGTGGACCAACACACCAGGGGTAACTCGGCAAGCCTTTCGCAAGGTTTGGTCAACCTCGCCATGGAATCTGTCGCCCTTGCCCCGCCAAGCTGCCGTATGGCGACGAACATGGCTGCGGCGCGGCGCCCACGCTGCGTGACCGAACGTCACTCCAGCGGTGGATGGTTTCGGCAAGATTTGAGGAGTCGCGTAGGGTCAGCCCGATGAGCACCGTGACTACTGAGCGCATCGATCAGCTGCTGCTCGTCCATCTCGATGATGGCAAGGCCAACGCACTGTCGACGCAAGTTATCGCTGCGATCCACGCGGCACTTGATGAGGCGGAGCGCGACGACTCAATCCGCGCGGTGGTGCTGCACGGGCGAGCCAGCCGCTTCTCGGGCGGGTTCGATCTGGGTGTGATGCGCGGTGGCGACTTCGCGGCCATCGTCAACCTGGTGAGCGATGGCGGCGAACTTGTGGGTCGGTTCTACGGCTGCTCGGTGCCGGTGATCGCAGCGTGCACCGGCCACGCTGTCGCCGCCGGTGCATTGATGCTGCTCGGCTGCGACCTACGCATCGGCGCCGACATCGACTGCAAGATCGGCCTGAACGAGGTCGCGATCGGGATGGTGCTGCCGCCGTGGGCGTTCACGATCGCCGATGTGCGACTGAGTCGACGCCACCTGCAACTCGCCGTCGTCAACGCGCAGCTCAGCAATGGGCGAGAGGCTGTCGATGCCGGCTTCCTCGATCGGGTCGTCCCAGAGGCGGATGTCTTGTCGACGGCCATCAGCGCCGCAGCGGCGATGGCAGCATCGCTGCAACCCGGTGCGTACGCGGCGACGATCAAGGCGTTTCGGAAACCAACGCTCGATCTCATGGCCGAGCAAATTACAGCCGATCGGCGAGCCGTCGCAACGAAGTGACTCCGCGCGTCGCGCGGGAATGCCAACGGTTGAATAGTTGCGTGAACTACTCCGCCGTTGTCGACGTTTCGCGACGCGTCGCCGCGACCCCACAGCGCTCGGAGAAGTCGCCGACGCGGTCGCGAAGGCAGCCAACGTCCCAGCCGCCGATGTCCGCCGCGCGGCGATGCTGCTCGGCGACCTGGGCGAGGCGGCGTCGTTGGCGTTGACCGGCAAGCCCCTGGCTATCGGACTCTCGCCGCTGATCGCCGTGCAGCGCAGTACCCGATAACTGGGCGGGGTGGCGTTGCGGTTTGCGCGCGTCCGTCGTTATCGCCCCGACAAGTCGGCGGCGCAGGCCGACACCATCGACCGCGTACAAGCGATGTTCGGAGCGACGGCCTAGGCGCGGGTAGGGTCGAAGGGTCATGGCAACGCTTCGGTTCAGCTTCGGCACCATGGGCTCGGGCAAGAGCACCATGGCGCTCCAGATCCATCACAACCTCGCCAGCCGCGACCTGTATGGACTACTGCTGACCACGCTCGATCGCGAGGGTGCGCAGGTCACCAGCCGACTCGGTGTCGCGGCACAAGCGGTCGAGGTCGTGCCCGACCTTGATGTGTACAAGCTGGCCGTCGATAGCTGGCCGCTGCACTACTTGGTCTGCGACGAAGTGCAGTTCTACACCGCCGAGCAGTGCGATCAGTTGGCACGCGTGGTCGACGAGATGGGCGTCGACGTTTTTGCCTTCGGACTCATCACCGACTTTCGCGGCGAACTCTTCGAAGGCACCAAGCGCATGCTCGAAATTGCCGACGAGCGCGTCCCAATGCAGGTGGAAGCTCGCTGCTGGTGTGGTGCCCGGGCTACGCACAACGCTCGCGTGGTCAACGGCGCAGTTGTTTACGTTGGCGAGACGGTGGTCGTTGGCAACACGGGCGAGAGCACCGACCAGCCGCTGTTTGGCGACATGGTCCACTACGAACTGCTGTGTCGTGCGCACTACCGCGCCGGAGAACTCGGCGGCTGACGGCTGTGATGACAACATGGCGCTGAATGCGTCCGGGCCACCGGCATCGTCAAAGCAGGTTGCCTACCTAGCTTCGCTGCTCGAAACGGCTGGTTACGCCAGCTTCCGCGAAGCCCGTCATCCGTTTGGGCTCAGTCAGCGTCAGGCGGGCGGAAAGTTCACGGTGCAAGAAGCCTCGGTGCTGATCGACCAACTCCTCAACACCGATGTCTCGCCCGATAACCCCGTGCCCGCGACCGGCGACGCTGCAACCGATGTCGGGCTCGACGCAGCGAACGAGAAGATCCGAGCGACGCAGGCGACGACGCTGCGTGGAATACCGGCTGAACTGCTCTCCGACGAGCTTTTACGGCGCGGTTGGTCCGTACGGGCGCCCTCGTAATCACGCTGTAACAAGCTGTTCACAATTCCGTTGCTTACCTGGGCAGCCTGGCGCGTACTCTCCCCGAGGATGTCGCTCTATGACCCCCGTTTCGAACACGACGCGTGTGGCGTTTCGTTCGTCGCCAACATCAAGGGGCTAGCGAGTCGCGCCATCGTTGAGATGAGCCTGACAGCACTGCGCAACATGGCTCACCGCGGTGCGACCGGAGCCGAAGTCGATACAGGTGATGGCGCTGGCATTGTCGTCCAGATCCCGGACGCGTTTCTGCGCGCGGTCACACCGTTTCCTTTGCCGGAGGTCGGCACCTACGGAGTCGGGCTGGCGTTTCTGCCTACCGACGACGAAGCGCGCGAGAAGGCACAGTCGTCGATCGAGGCCGTCGCTATTGAGGAGGGTCTGACAGTTCTCGGGTGGCGCGATGTGCCGACCAACCCGCAGTGCCTCGGCGGCAGTGCCCGCGCCGCGATGCCCTACGTGCGTCAACTGTTCATCAGTGATGCAGCGCATCGATCTGCAGGCATCGAACTGGACCGCCTGCTGTTTGTGGTGCGCAAGCGCATCGAGCACGAAATGCCGAGCGAGCAACAGACGTACTTCCCGTCGCTGAGTTGCCGAACTCTGATCTACAAAGGGATGCTCACGACTCCGCAGCTCGGAGAGTTCTTCACTGATCTAGCCGACGAGCGTTTTCAGTCGGCGATTGCGCTCGTGCACAGTCGGTTCAGTACCAACACGTTCCCGTCGTGGCCGTTGGCGCACCCATACCGTTACCTCTCGCACAACGGCGAGATCAACACGGTGCAGGGCAACCGCAACTGGATGCGCACCCGCGAGAGCCTGCTGGCAGCCGAGTTTCTACCCGGCCTTGCCGACACGCTGCCGGTCTGCACGCCGGGCGGTAGCGATTCTGCGAGCTTCGATGAGGTGCTGGAACTGCTGCATCTCGCGGGGCGCAGTCTGCCCCACGCGCTGCTGATGATGATTCCGGAGGCGTGGGAAAACCACGCGACGATGGACCCGCAGAAGCGAGCGTTCTATCGCTTCCACTCGTCGCTGATGGAACCGTGGGATGGGCCGGCGAGCATCGCCTTCACCGACGGAACATTGATCGGCGCAATGCTCGACCGCAACGGGTTACGACCTGGGCGCTACCTCGTCACCGACGACGACATCGTCGTCCTCGCCAGCGAGGTCGGCGTCATCGAGATCGATCCCGCGCGAATCGTGCGCAAGGGTCGGCTGCAGCCCGGGCGCATGTTCCTTGTTGACACAGCGCAGGGCCGAATTGTCGATGACGACGAGATCAAGACCGAGCTTGCGAGCGCGCAGCCGTACCAGGACTGGCTTGATGCGGGGCTTGTGGAACTCGACGAACTCGCTGAGCGCGAGCACGTCGTGTTTAGTCACGAGAGCGTCTTGCGCCGGCAACAAGTGTTCGGTTACACGCACGAGGAGTTGAAGGTCATCCTTGCGCCGATGGCGCGTACCGGCGGCGAGCCGATCGGTTCGATGGGCAATGACAGCCCGATCGCCGTTCTCAGCGAACGACCGCGGCTGCTGTTCGACTACTTCCAACAATTGTTCGCACAGGTGACGAACCCGCCGTTGGATGCGATCCGCGAAGAACTGGTGACGTCGTTGGGATCGACGGTTGGGCCAGAGTCGAACCTTCTGCGCCCGGGCCCAGAGAGTTGTCGACAGTTGGTGGTTCCATTCCCGATCATCGACAACGATGAACTCGCCAAGATCATCCACATCAACGACGACGAGATGTACCCGGAACTCGTCGCCGTTCAGATCAGCGGTTTGTACCGGGTCGCTGGCGGCGGGCTGGCGTTGCAGCGGGCGTTGGATGCGGTGCGAAACCAAACGAGCAAGGCGATCGACGAGGGCGCCCGCATCATCGTGCTCTCGGACCGCAACAGCGACGAGGTGTACGCGCCGATTCCGAGCCTGTTACTGACGGCAGCCGTTCACCATCACCTCATTCGCACCAAGCAGCGCACCAAGGTGGGGCTGATTGTCGAGTGCGGCGATGCCCGTGAGGTACATCACATGGCGTTGCTCATCGGCTACGGCGCTGGCGCCATCAACCCGTACCTGGCCTTCGAGAGTGTCGAAGACATGATCGCCAACGACGTACACGGTCTTGGTGGCCTCAATGCTCACGATGCGGTGAAGCACTTCATCAAGGCTGCCGGCAAAGGCGTTCTGAAGGTGATGAGCAAGATGGGCGTCAGCACCGTCGCGAGCTACACGGGTGCGCAGATCTTCGAAGCGATCGGATTAGGGCACGACCTCGTCGAGGAATACTTCACCGGCACGGTCAGTCGGCTCGGCGGCATCGGGCTCGACGAGATTGCCACCGAGGTCGCCAGGCGCCACGCGCACGCCCACCCGCGCCGGCCCGAAGAGCGTGCGCACCGCAAGCTGTATTTGGGCGGCGACTACCAGTGGCGGCGTGAAGGCGACATTCATCTGTTCAACCCGGAAACGGTGTTCAAGCTGCAGCACTCGACGCGCGAAAAGCGCTACGACATTTTTCAGCAGTACACCGCGTTGGTCGATGGCCTCGCGCAGAAAGGCGCAACGCTGCGCGGGCTCTTTGAGTTTCGGACCGATCTGCGCACGCCCGTGCCGATCGACGAGGTCGAGTCCGTTGCTTCGTTGGTTCGTCGCTTCAGCACCGGCGCGATGAGCTACGGCAGCATCAGCGCGGAAGCCCACGAGACGCTGGCCATCGCGATGAACTCCATCGGCGCCAAGAGCAACACCGGTGAAGGTGGCGAAGACGCGGATCGCTTGCACGACCCCCGTCGCCGCAGCGCAATCAAGCAGGTGGCCAGCGGGCGCTTCGGAGTCACGAGCGAATACTTGGTCAACGCCGACGACCTGCAAATCAAGATGGCGCAAGGTGCTAAGCCGGGCGAGGGCGGCCAACTGCCTGGCCACAAGGTGTACCCGTGGATCGCGAACACCCGCAAGAGCACGCCCGGTGTCGGCCTGATCAGTCCCCCTCCGCACCACGATATTTATTCGATCGAAGACCTCAAGCAACTGATCCACGACCTGAAGAACGCGAACCCGTCGGCGCGGGTTCATGTCAAGCTGGTCAGCGAAGTCGGTGTCGGTACGGTTGCTGCTGGCGTGTGCAAGGCGAAGGCCGACGTGGTGCTGATTAGTGGTCACGACGGCGGCACTGGCGCCGCGCCGCTGACCTCGTTGAAGCATGCAGGGGCTCCATGGGAGCTGGGCTTGGCGGAGGTGCAACATACGTTGCTGCTCAACGGGCTGCGTGACCGCATCGTGGTGCAAGCCGACGGGCAACTGAAGACGGGTCGCGACGTCGTGATTGCCGCGCTGCTGGGTGCCGAAGAGTTCGGTTTCGCGACAGCACCTCTCGTCGTCAGCGGGTGCGTGATGATGCGGGTTTGTCACCTCGACACGTGCCCGGTGGGCGTTGCGACGCAGAATCCAGAGTTGCGTCAGCACTTCACTGGCAAGCCCGAGTTTGTCGTCAACTTCATGGAGTTCATCGCGCAAGAGGTCCGCGAACATATGGCTGCGCTCGGCTTCCGAACGATGAGCGAAATGATCGGCCGCGTCGATGCGTTGGATACGCGTTCGGCGATCGCGCACTGGAAGCTCAGCGGTCTCGATATCAGCCCAATCCTCGCGACACCGTTGAACCCGTTCGGCCAGACGCTGCACCAGTCGGTTGCGCAGGACCACGCGCTCGCGGCGGCGCTCGATCAGCAGTTGCTCGTCGACTGTGCGCCAGCGATCGAGCGCGGCGAAACGGTTGCCCTTGAGATGCCGATCCGCAACGTCAATCGCGCTGTCGGAACAATGCTCGGCTCTGCGATCACTGGGGCACACGGCGGCAAAGGGCTGCCCGACGACACGATCACCCTGCGTTTCACTGGTGCCGCTGGGCAGAGCTTTGGTGCGTTCCTCCCGAATGGCGTGACGATGATCCTGGAAGGCGACGCCAACGACTACGTCGGGAAGGGACTCTCCGGCGGGCGTCTGGTGATTCGCCCCGACGAGCGCGCGACGTTTGCGGCGGAAGACAACGTGATCGCAGGCAACGTCATCGGGTACGGAGCGACCAGCGGCGAGATCTTCATCCGTGGAATAGTCGGTGAGCGGTTCTGTGTGCGCAACTCGGGGGCGACTGCGGTCGTGGAAGGAATCGGCGATCACGGTTGTGAGTACATGACCGGAGGCCAGGTCGTTGTGCTCGGTGCCACCGGACGCAACTTTGGTGCCGGCATGAGCGGGGGAGTGGCGTACGTCTACGACCCATCGAACAGCTTCGCCTCCAACGTCAATACCGAGATGGTGCAACTGCAAGAACTGGCAGAGATCGACGAAGCGCTGCTGGCGGCGTTGCTACAGCGTCACAGCGACCTCACGGGCTCGCCGGTCGCCCGCGAGATCGTCGCGACCTGGCCAACTGTCGCGCAGCATTTCCGCAAGGTGATGCCAACCGACTACCAACGTGTGCTGGCGGTGCGGGCGCAGGCCGAACTCGAGGGCTTGGACGAACTCGCCACCCTCGATCGTGTGATGGAGTCGAGTCGGCGATGAGCGCAAGGCCTGTGCTGGTGCGCCTGAAGGATTGGCGCGAGGTCTATGAACCTAATGAGCACGCGTCTGTCGCTACTGAGGCCCGCCGTTGTATGGATTGCGGGATCCCCTTTTGCAACAACGAATGCCCTCTCGGCAACCTGATCCCCGACTGGAACGAGCTGGTGTACCGCGATCACTGGCGCGAGGCCATCGACCGACTGCACGCCACTAACAACTTCCCTGAGTTCACCGGCCGCCTGTGCCCGGCGCCGTGCGAGTCGGCGTGTGTTGTGGGTATTAGCGATATCCCCGTTGCGATCAAGCAGGTCGAGGTTTCAATCGTCGATCGCGCATGGGATGAAGGCTGGATCACGCCGCAACGGCCAGCGGCGAAGACCGGCAAGCGCGTCGTGGTGATTGGCAGCGGACCGGCCGGCTTGGCAGCTGCGCAACAACTCACCCGCGCGGGCCACGACGTTGTCGTGCTCGAGCGCGCCGACCGTATCGGTGGACTGCTGCGCTATGGCATCCCCGAGTTCAAGATCGAGAAGCGCCACATCGATCGCCGAATCGCGCAGATGGCTGCCGAAGGCACCGAGTTCCGCACGAACGCGGCCGTCGGGACCCTGATCGACATCGATGTCCTGCTCGCGTCGTACGACGCCGTCGTACTCGCATGTGGCGCAACCGCGTGGCGCGACTTGCCGGTGCCCGGTCGCGAGCTCGCGGGAATCCATCAGGCGATGGAGTACTTACCGCTGGCCAACCGCGTTCAGCAAGGTGAAGTGTCGTTGTCACCGGTCGACGTGGCCGGCCAGCACGTGGTCATTATCGGAGGCGGCGATACCGGCGCCGATTGCCTCGGTACCGCGCATCGCCAGCACGCGGCGTCGGTGACGCAACTTGAGATCATGCCGCAGCCGCCAATCACGCGCGCGCCAAGCAATCCGTGGCCGCAGTTTGCGATGGTCTTTCGAGTCGCCTCTGCCCACGAGGAAGGCGGCGAGCGCGTGTACAGCGTGAACACCGAACGTTTCATTGATGACGGCAACGGGCGGGTGCGGGCCTTGCTCGTCCACGAGGTGGCGTTGGTGGAAGGGCGCTTCCAGAAGGTCGCGGATAGTGAGCGCGAGCTACGAGCGGATGTTGTGTTGCTCGCACTGGGGTTTGTTGGACCGGAGAAGGCTGGGTGGCTCGACCAGTTGGGTGTCGCCTACGACGACCGCGGCAATGTCGCGCGCGACGATCGATATATGGCTTCGGTACCTGGTGTGTTCGTGGCCGGCGACATGGGCCGCGGACAAAGCCTGATCGTGTGGGCGATCGCGGAAGGTCGGTCGTGCGCCGCAGCGGTCGACACGTGGTTGATGGGCGAGACGCGCCTGCCGGTGCCGATCGCGCCAACCGCGCGCCCATTGGTGTGACGTCCGCCGCGCCCACTTCGACAGCGTCTCTGGCGTAGAATGTGGGTCATGAAGTGGCGTGTGTTGCTCCCGTTTCCCGCTTTGGCCCTCTGTGGACTGTTCGGATTGTCCGCATGTGGCACGGCGACTGGCGCACAATCTGGCGCCACGGTTGTGAACTTGGGCACAACAAACTGGGCAACGATCCCGACGGTACCGCCGACGGTCGCAACCGTTCCGCAATCGACGCTGCCGCCCGTGCCTGGCGAGCAAACAACGACGATCACTACGTACGAGTTAAAGTCCGGCGACAACCCCACCTCGGTCGCCAGCTTCTATGGCATCTCGCTGCAAGAACTCAACGAGGTCAACTCCACCACGCAGGGATACGACCTTTTCTTCGTCGGTCTAGCGATTAAAATCCCTGTTGGCGCCACGATCCCCGTGGTGGGCGACGCACCCGGTGCGACCATCCCCGACGTAGAGATCGAGATCTGCGGCGATTACACGCTGGCGACTGGCGACTTCCCCGGCAGTGTTGCCAAGAAGTTCAAGGTCACTGTGAAGGCCCTTGATGCCGCTAACGAGGACACGAACGGTTACGGCGGGTTCATTGTCGGTACCAAGATTCAGGTTCCGTGTGCCGTGGAAGCATCCGGCTGACGGGGGGTTAGCCGAGGTCCGGCCATTGCCGCTGCTGGCGGCGACGCACACCGGCCCTGCCAAGCTTGCGTTGTTCGGCGAGCGCCCACTGCCGGCGCCAACCGTTGTACTCCGGTCCCGTGAGTTTCGGGTTGCTGCCCCTGGCCGCACGCTGACGAGCAGTCCAGAAGTCGGTCAGCGCTTCATCGCCGAGCGCGGCAACAGCTGCTTCGATGCGCGCGTTGAAGCGCCGCGTCGACTCACCCTCTAGCGGCACAAGCGGACTACCGAACACGACCTTGGTGGTTCCCCGCTTGAGTCGCTTCATGCCCTTGCCATAGATGCTGCCTGTGCCATCGATAAACACAGGTACAACAGCTACACCGGTTCGATTGGCGAGATACGCCGCGCCACCCTTGAACTCTTGGCCCCATCCATCGGGTGATCGACCACCTTCGGGATAGATCACCAGGCTCCAACCATCGTCGATGAGACGGCGCAGTTCGTCGCTGCTCTTGCGGCTAGTGACTTCACGATCGATGGGAAATGCGTTGAGCGTGAGGGCGGCGAGCGCGCCCTTGACGCGCGTGTCGAAGAAGTAATCGGCGGCCGCGGCGACGACCAGCGTTGAGCGCCATGGCTCGGGCACCACGGTGATGATCAGTGGGGTGTCGACGTGGCTGTGATGGTTTGGGGCGAAGATGACCGGCGGTGTTTCGTCGTGCCGTTGCAGGTCGGCGAGGCGGTCGAGGCCGACGACGCGCGGACTAGCGACTGCTTTGACGAAGATGCGCATCGGGCCATTGGTGATGACCGAGCGTGCAGCCTTGGCGGCCGACGACCGCGCCCAGCCGGTTTCGAAGTTGGCGCCGAGCTTGCTCGGATCGGCAGCGACGACGACACCTTTGGGCACCATTGGCTTGCGGTATGGAAAGCCGAGAGCGCGAATCGGTCGCAATGCAGCGCGCACCGCGGTGCCGGTCGCGTCGCCGACCTTGACGACACGGCGCAACTGACCGAGCGAGTGCAGCCGAGTGGGCGCGGATCGCTTCACTACTGCACGTCTGCAATCAGCAGTGCCGGTACGTGCAAGTGGGTGATGGTGGGCGAGCGGCCGACGACATCGCTGGCGATCTCGAACGCATCGTCCATTGTGGTGGCTGGCGTGAAGCCGAGGCGGCGAACCGTCGGCGGATCACCGCCGACGATGATCACCTTGCCGGCGTGTTGCAACCCGTGTGCGCCCCAGTACCAGGCATAGAACGGATGCACGCCGTGGTATGCGTTGCCGGTGCGATAGAGGTGGCGGTACCACTCGTCCTCGGCGTACTGCTTCTCCCACTTGCGCGACATCTCGGCCGGGTTGGTCGTGTCGGTGAGTACCTGCTCGAAGAAGTCGATGTAGCTCGGGTGATGCACAGGGTTGAAGTCGCGGTAGCACGGGTGCGTCATGATGACGACGCCGCCCTCGCGAACTAGCGGCTTGTTGCGGTACATGTTGAAGAGGTAGCCGAGCCCCATGCACATCACCAGCACCGGGTTCATCACGCCATCGGGGTTGTACGGGGAGACAAACGGGATTCCCATCGTGAGAATGTCGGTCTGGCCCTGCACTTCCATCAACTGCTGACGATGAACGTGCTCGAGGGTGATCTTGTGCACCGCTTCGGTCTCGCCGGCCTGCACGCTGGTCATCTGGTGTGGGCCCTCGATGCCGTGGAAGATCTTGCGGGCGAGCTTGATCGGCGTGTGATTCAACGACTTGGTCGTGCCCACGAATGTGGCGCGGTCTTTCGCCGTCCATTCCCACTCACGCTTGTTGATGAACTCGAACGGCGAGGGGAACATGTCGGTGTTGAGCGTGGTCTCGATCTGAAAGATCTTCGGTCCGTTATCGCGTAGGACTTTGCCGAGCCGCCACACGCTGGTGTGTAGCGCGCTCTGGTGACGGTGCCCCATCAGGCTCTTGGTGTTTTCCAGAGTCTCGGGATTGTGATGGTGACTCAGGCTGCGGTACGACGCGAGTCCCGTCGTGATGCTCTTCCAACCGCCGTCCATCGAGACCGAATTGATGTTGACGTACACGATGAGATCGCTGTCGGCGGCGCGCTTGTTGATCTCGAGGACTTCGCCTTCGTCGGTGGTGCCGATGACGGACAGGTTGTCGTGGTCCTCGCCGTCGTGCTGGTAGAGCATGCCGCGGTCGTGGAATGCGTCGTAGATACGGTCGCCGAGTGCGTGGCGCAGCTCGTACTCGTGCATCCGGCGATGGAGGCCAAGCGCAGCGATGATGTGTACGTCGTCGACGCCTGCCTGTGCTGCCGTATCCAGTACGGCCTCGATCACGCGCTGGCGTACGTCGGGGCGACGCATCTTGGGGAGCGGCAGGCTGACGTCGTCGAAGGCGATGGTGAGCTTCATTCCCGGGAACAGCTGTGTCGCCAGGGGATCTTGATCGATTGGGTTCGCCAGTGCGTGACGGATGGCGCCGTCAATATCACTGAGGGCCTCGAGCGGCTCGGGCGGATAGATCACACGGCTGCGGCCAGCGGGCAACTTCTCGAGGCTGAAGTTCTCGCCGCGCCAGAACAGGATCGATGGCGTCGATCGATCAACTTCAAGGACAAATCCGGGACGGGGCATGGCTACTTCCCTCTCATGTCGAACGCGATCTTCACTGCGCCGCGTCGTCCAGCGGATGCTGCATGAGCGATGGCGTCGGTGTAGTCGCTGAGCGCGTAGGTCGCGGACAACAGTCGCGCGAGGTCGTGATGTCGGATGACATCGATGGCGGTATGAAAGTCGGGGTGCGTATACGCGTAGCTACCGCGAATGGCGACCTCGCGATGCCACAGCGATGTCAGCTCTAGCGACACGTTGCTGGGCATACCGACGACCTGTACATCGCCTCCGGGTGCCACGACCTGCAACGCCTGCTGCAACGAGTCGGTGCTGCCGACGCAATCGATGACATGCCGTGCGCCGCAGGTCAATTGATCGCCGACCATCAGCGACTTGGTTGCGCTGCGTACCCATCGCGGCAGTTCGTCGGTGCTGCACACAACATCCGCGCCCAATTCTTTAGCCAGCCGCTTTTGCTCGGCGTAGCGGGCGGTGACGACGATCGGGCCACGACGGTCGGTCTTGTGCGTGGCGGTGATTGCTGCGAGCGTCAATAGCCCAAGGGTGCCAGCACCGAGAATCACCGTTTCATCGCCCGTGTAGCGCGCCGCCGCGTGGACCGCGCACGCCGTGGGTTCGATGAGAACTGCGGCTTCGTCGCTGAGATCTGTCGGGACGTCGACGAGTTGGCTCGAGTGAGCAATCATCTCGTTGCTCCAGCCGCCGCCGGTGTCGGTGCAGAATCCGCTTTGCAATCCGGGTTCGAGATGACCGAACGCGACGCGCTCACAGAGATTGATCTGACCCTGCGCGCAGGCCGGGCATAGCGGGTCGATGCCGCGCGTCACGCACGACAGCACCGGGACGAGTACCACTCGACGGTTGCCGTTGCCATCGCCATCGCCATCGCCATCGGCTGTGACCACATCGGCGACTACTTCGTGGCCGGGTGTGAACGGGTAGCTCACGAGCGGATCGAAGTACGCCGACGCGGTGCCGTCGATCATCGCCAGGTCGCTGCCACAAATGCCTGCCAGCCGTGGGCGAAGACGCACCCACTCGGGGGTGGGCAGCGGTAGCAACTTGTCGGGCTCGACGGTGATCGGTCCGACCGATGCTCCGGCGCCGGGCATGATCGCGCCGGCGACGCGGGCCAACGCGAATCGGGCTGGTTTGCGAGAGAATACGAGCCGACTCATCGAGCATCGCTTCTGAAGAACTCGCGCTTGCGTTCGCGCTCGGAGAGCATCGTTCCCAGCGGCAACAGCATCTTGGGCGCACCGCTGGCCTTCTCCCAATGCTCAACGAGCCAACCGCGCTTGCGGGCGATTGCTGCCAGGCGTGTTTCCGGGTTGACCGCAACAGGGAAGCCGACCGCTTCCAGCATCGGTAGATCGCTGGTGCTGTCGGCGTAGGCGACGCTGTCCTCCAGCCGGAGACCTTCGCTGGCGCAATAGTCCGCAAGAATCTCGGCGCGTGTTTCGCCAGTGGGTGGCACGACGGCCATGTTGCCGCTGTAGGTGCCGTCGGGTCGCACGGTCAGCTTGGCGGAAACGATCTCGTCGAAAAGCGGCCGCAGACCTTCAACGACGAAGTCGAGCGCGCCCGTGATCAGCATCGTGCGATGGCCGAGGGCGCGGTGTTCTCGTACGCGACGCAGGCCAGCGGGAAACGACTTGGCAAGAATGAGCTGGCTCAGTAGCTCGGGCGAGTCCTCTGCGATCTGGGCGACGGATGCGTCTTCGTAGCGGCGATAGAAGAAGCGCAAGAAGTCGCTGCGATCCTTGCGGTCGATCGAGCTCAGACGCGGTGCTTCCGCGAGCGTGCGCAACACATAGCGAATGCGCTCGGGTGTGTTCAGTCGGCGCGTCGCAAGGAACGAGTAGCTCTCAACGACGTTGCTGGCGATCAGCGTGTTTTCGAGGTCGAAAGCCGCGAGGTGGCGATCGGGCGACATGACCGACTTACGTAGGCGAGCGGTCCGGTCGTTGCGATTCTTGCCAGGGGTGACCTTGGCGCGCGAGTGGTGCACGATCGAGGGCAGGTGGATCGTGCTGATGTACGTCGGCCAATCGACACTGCGTGGGTCGAAGTTGAACGCGGCTTGATCGGTTGCATCCAGCGAGTTCCACATCGTCATCAGGCGATCAACCTGGTAGATCGCCTCGCACTCCGTGTAAAGGCCGTAGAGCTGCACGTACTCGTACGCGCGATCGATCTCGATCTTCTTCTCCTCCAGGTCCGCAGCCCACGTTGCCTGCTTGCCGCGCAATGGCAGCGCCTGCAGAACGCGCTCGGCCTTCTCCGCGATCATTTTCGCGCGTTGCAACTGTTCCTTAACGCGACCGCGCGCGGGGAACTGCCACTCGGGCACCTCGATCGGTTGACCCTCGGCGTCGTACAGCGGATGGGCGGTGAACCACGCGCGCACGTTGTCGACCAGCATCTTGTACTTCAGCGGATTGATACCACCGCTGGCGACCTGCGTGATCGGTGCCGCTTGCTCGGGGCCTACGGCGGCGACGGAGATGATTGCCGCGACGACAATGTCGACCGGGATGACGTCGACGGTGCCCTCGGGTACCCCGGGGAATTCCTTCAACAGTCCGCGTGCGTAGCTGAGAATGACCGGCTCGGCCATGCGGAAGCCGCGAATCCATCCCGGGAAAGGTTCCGCGAGCGCGCTCTCGATGATGCTCGGTCGCACGATGTTCACGGGAACATTGCGCTTCATTTCTGTTAGCGCCTGCTCACCGAGTGCCTTTGTGTACGCGTAGGCATCCGGCCAGCCGACGCTGGCTGCGCGAGCACGACCGGCTTCGACGAGTTGCGACTTGACCCATGCTTCTCGCAGACCTTCCGTCTTCGCTGCGAGCGCGGGTCCACCAGCGGCACCGAGTTCCTTGCGGGCTTCAGAGCGAAAGTGCACCAGCTGTGTCGGCGTGCGACTGTTGGCCTCTACGTCGCCACGCAGACGGCGACTGGCTGCAACTTCTTTGCGCCAGTTGAGGCCGATGTCCCAGTGACCTTCGCTGACCAAAGCCTCCGGCGCATGGCCGCGCCGGTTGCCTGCCACGTAGCAGGTACTGACCGAGACCATGTGCGGCGTGATGTTCAGCGCTTGCAGCGTCTCGACGACGCGCACCGGCCCCATCAGGTTGATCTCGACGGCGCTATCCAGCGGACTGTCGAACGACACGGCCGCGGCCGAGTGGATGACGACATCGCAACTCGCAAAGATCGCCCGGTCGGTATCGCTCAGGCCGAGCCCGTCGGTGCTGACGTCGCCGCCGATCGCCACGACTCGTCGGGCGATCATTTCGTCGAACGATTCTGTTCCGCTCGCGCTTTGGGCCTTCAAGCGGTCAAAGGCGTTGTTCTTGAAGATCTCGCGGCGCACCCGTTCGGTGGCGTCGTGGCGTTTGCTCGGCCGAACAAGCAGGACCAGGGTGCAGTCGGGCACGCTGTAGAGCAGTCGCTCGACCAGCGCGGTGCCGACGAAACCGGTGCTGCCGGTGATGGCAATCCGCTTGTTGGCGAGGTTGGTAGCAATCATGAAGGTGCTTGTTTAGCACATCTCTCTACCATATGGTAGAGAGATGTTGGTTGGGAGGTTGGGTGCGGAAACAGCCGGTTCTGACATGACAGCGCGCCCACGGGCGCGAGATTGCTCGCTTTTGACACGAAAGCGCGCTCAACCGGCGTTTGGTGAGGTGGGCTGAGTGGCCGCCCGCGACACGCGTCAGGGGATTCTCGAGGCAGCGACGGATCTGTTTGGCCGGCGCGGGGTCGACGCCGTCTCGCTGGATGTGATTGCAGCCGAGGTCGGAGTGGCGAAGCAGACGCTGCTGTATTGGTTTGCATCCAAGGACGACCTTGTGCAGGCGGTACTTGTCCAGGCGGCAACGCAGCTGGGCGTAGCGATCGAGGCGGCGATCCGGTCTGCGAGCGACGATCCGCTGGATCGCATCGAGGCGGTGGTGCGCGCGGTGTTTCGACCGGCGGTCCGCCGGCCGGCGTTGCTCGGCTTGATTCGCGAGGTCAGCCGTCTTTCGCCCGCTGTGGGGGAGCGCTTCCAGAACGAGTTGCGCCCGCTCGTCGATCGCGCGGTCGCATACCTGCACAAGGAGATGGATCGCGGTCGCATACGCCACGCCGATCCGCGCCTGATCGCTGGGCTGTGTTACGCGACGGTCACCGGCATCGCAACGGAACCCGAAGTTCTGCGCAGCGTTGGCTGGCAACCGACGACCGCAGAGCTCCGTCGATTACGCACTGAATTGCTCGCGTTCCTGCGAGCCGCGCTCACACCAGTCAGACCGACCTGAGGTTGTCGATGTTCGTCGGTCGATCAGTCGGCCGACCCTACGGCACCGGGCCAACCGCGCCTACAGTTCTCCGACT
>ENA-ORBV01000291-ORBV01000291.1-microbial-mat-metagenome-genome-assembly--contig:-NODE-291-length-113498-cov-17.009734_pt1 | contig 113498 bp, 78 predicted proteins | sample MGYA00237777_ERZ505514 | MGnify/ENA primary metagenome ERZ505514 (study PRJEB26160, sample SAMN06269048) | microbial mat metagenome | isolation source: Oligotrophic lake microbial mat | place...
GAATTAAGTTTGTTGATGGTATCAAACAAGAAGAGGCCGCCTAAGCAATGCTAAAACACAACATTTGAGAAAATCTCTGTCTCGCGGCAATTGCATCAATGTCGACTTCCAAGCTATTCAGCACTTTTCTCGATACGTCCTTATATTGTTTGTTCGGTGCAGACTTAAATGCTTGTACCCAACAGCGAATCGACTGTTCTTTTGCGTGCTCTCGAACGCGATCTTCAGTGGCTGATTGATAAATATTGAGCCAACTATAGCCTTCTTTGATCAGGCGCGGTGAGTGGGTCTCGATTATGTCGGCCTGCGATTCCAGCCATTTGGGAGCGTTCGGAAATTTTGCCGCCATGCGGTAATATCTCGCAGCTGCAATGTCATCTTTCGCGTAAAGAATTTTGTTCACGCCGGCGATAAAAGGAAGACACCAGTTGTCCGGATTAGCTTCGATTCCTCGGTCTATCAGTTCGGCCGCGCGCTGCGGTCGCCTCTGATCCCCCCCCCACAGTGAAACTGGCAAACCAATATGCTTGCACAAACTGTGGATCTAAACTGGTTATCAAATCGATAAATTGATCTGCCTTAGCATAGTGATCCTGCTTTCTCACGTGGATGTCGCCGACATAGCCGACAAACTGGAGCCAGTAAAAATCTGCGACCAACTGATCGAATCCCAAAGAAACGAGCCTCACAGCTTGCGGACTGGGCACCACAACTGAAGTAAAAGAAGGAGCTTGTTTTTCCATGGCTGTCGTCAACTTTGAATGTGTGAAACCAACCATGAACAATGCAACCGAGAGAATCAGAAAGTAGGCTAATGGCATCGAGCAATGAACCCCTCCATTAGAATAGAGGCACTAGTTAGTGCTCCAGTGCTCCAGAACATATTCAAGCTAGCTGTTCTAATTACTGGTTAGACAAAACAAGGAAGGTTCCAGCGGCGGTTCCTCCGAGCATCTTACCTTCTTTTCCAAAGCCAACAATAGCGTAAGTCGTGTAGGCCGGAGGGGAACTCAGGTACCGTATTTCCCCTGCACTACCTGTGAGACTACCGCCAGCTCTCAGTGCCTGCGGCGTACCACTCAGTGTGGCGCTCGTAGGAAATTCACCGGTGCCGCTACTGCCAGCGAAGGGATTAACTGGCGCGCTACCGGATGTACCGCCTACCGAACTATTGCCTCCTGGATAGAAGGGCTGCATTGCAGTCGTATCCGTTGGGTATGTGCCAGCCATATCCGTAGCGAAGGATTCCGCAGCAATCTGCGCAGTACGCATATTCGCTTTCACCGAAGCTTCCCGCGCTTTATCCTGCGCGCCAATAAAGTTCGGTAGCGCAATTGCTGCAAGGATGCCGATGATAATAACCACAACCAGTAGTTCAATAAGCGTGAAACCCGCTTGTGACCTAGCTCTTCTTCGTCGCATTTTCAACACCCTCTTCAATAAAATCTAGAAACACTCTGCAAAGCTTTCTTATTACGATCATAACCAAAAGGATTCAACTAAGCGATCCCCCGAATGGCTTATAACGCCTCGATTTGCTCTGTTACTAACTGAATAGACACCGCAATAAAGGGATATTGCCCATTTTCGCGAACCAAATAACGGTTCTAGAAAGCAAAAGCTGCCGTCCAATTGGTCCGGCAGCTTAACACAACTTAATACCAGTCAACCGAACAGGCGGATTGACCAGACAAGTCTAAGTTTTAAAAGGCGTGCATTTTCGTTTGAATCTGCTTACTGTGCGAATGTTTTAAACCGCTGCCAATTCTTTTTTGGCGTGACGCTCGTGATTGACTTTACGAGGGCGTCTGAGATGGTCCATAAATCTTGTGTGAGCGAGAGCGTCGATATGAGATTGCGATGTTTTGTCTGGAACGGTCAAAACGAATTCGTCTTGAGTTTTCAGTTTTGGAGCTTGGGTATGACGGCCCACCATATAGAGATAACCGCCACGAGTTGAATATACGTAATGAATCATGCCTGCCTGCCTTTCCTTGATTGCCTGCGTCTTCTGTGCCCCACCACCCGAATCAAGATTGCAAAATCAATCATGATCGGTCTGCACCACCGACGACTCTCATACTGTACGACAACCGCAATGGTATGGGAATAGCCTTGTTTCCAAGTGAAACATAATAATGTCTCAACAATTTCGATTAGCACTTGTTTAGACTCGAAGCAGAATCCCGCTTGTCATGCGCTTCTTGACAGCACCGACAAACATTCATTGCCCATCAACAAGTTCTCGAAACTTCCCGGATGGGGGCACCAACAACATACCCAGGGCATATACAAACTGAAACATCTACCGATTTTCGTAAAGATATATAAGACACAAAACTTCTTAACGTCCGCTAATCGGACTTGCGCGACACCATCTAATCCGCGCGCGCTTTTCGTTTGGTTTCGCCCCTGGTATCAGATTTAGAGTCAGAGGCAAGCTCGATCAGATCATCGCCAGCCAGCACGGTGACTGCGCTTTCGATGTCTCCCACTGACGCGGTTACCAGATCACCAATGTCATCGAGATCATCTCGCACCAGTTCAGCATCTTCCGGATTGCCTCTCTGTGCAATGATCCGCGACACCGCCAGTGGTTCTTTTCTTTTGCCGTCGAGTGGCTTCAATGACAGACGTCGATATCCTTTTTTCTTCAGCGCTGCAATAAGTTTGCGCCCCAGAGTCTTGTCGGAGCTTGCGTTTTGAACGGTTAGCCTGAGCTCGCCGCGACTCGCGCCCATGAAAGTCGTGCCTGTGATTTTCGAAACCATTCTTCTAATATCAGCACGATCGACAGCCCAATTCCCTGTCCCCGAGAAGTCTCCCGGAAGCATGACAAGAGTTTGATTCGCTTTTGGCACCGCTCTGACAAACGCGGCCACGCCTGTTAAATCTGCGTAAGACATATCGGAATCGATGTAGTTCTGCGCGATTTCGAGAAGTTTTGGAATGTGCGACCACGAATCCGGTTGCATCGCGCGGTCGAGGACAGCTCTTATAAACAGCTCCTGACGCTGAACTCGGCCGATATCACCAAGTCCATCATGACGAAATCGAACAAAACCCATTGCTTGCGTTCCTGTGAGTTTCCGCACCCCAGGCTCGAGATTGATGTATAGCTTCGCAGTGTCATCGCTGTACTTCATCTTTTTCGGGATATCAATGGTGATACCACCAATCTCATCGACAAGCGCAACAAGCCCGCGCACGTTAAGGACGACGTGATGGTCGATCGGCATGTTCAGAAGATTTGTGACGGTTTCTTTAGTTAGCTCAGGACCACCGGCAGCGTTGGCCGCGTTGATCTTCGACATGCCATGGTGGGGGATGCGCACCCAGGTATCGCGCGGTATCGACAGCACCGCAAATGAATTCCGATAAGGATCCAAACGTGCCACCATTATGGTGTCAGATCGACCAGTGAATACACCCTGATCCGCTTTAAGTTTGCGCCCCTGTCCGGAGTAAACAACATCGGTGCCGAGCAACAATATATTGGTAGGCTCTCGCAACGAACCAAACCGCAACAACGGCGGCAGCAGAGCCGGCTGATAGAACAGCGTGAAGACATACCCTGCAAGAATGCCAATCAGGGCACAGATAACAAATGTGAGATACCAATTCCGCGGCTGCAAGGCTGTAATCCTTAGAGGCTGTCGGCTATTATACTTTGAGCCGAATTGACCTTATTATCAGGCTATAACACTATCGAAAGTTCAGCCCAATTCAAGGGGTTTTATCGCTAATTTCAGTCGTTTGCGGGGAGCAATGATAAATAACGGTAAGAAATCCGAAGCACCGAAAAAAATCCTTGCCATCAATTTTGGTGGCATCGGCGACGAAATCCTTTTCCTGCCCACCCTCGAGACGATTCGGAGTTACGCGCCCAACGCGACGATAACTTTGTTGCTGGAGCCGCGCTCGCGCTCCGTGCAAGAACTCACTGATCTGGTCGATCAAACGGTAACTTTTGATATAAAGAAACGACCGCTAGCTGTTAGCGATCTGATCGATCTTCTTTCTCTTATAAAGGAAGGCGCATACGATTGCATTGTTTCTTCCGGAAGTTCGCCGCTTGTTTCTGCGTTGCTGTTTCTTTCCGGTGTGAGAGAACGCGTTGGTTACGGATCCAGTCGGTTGGGCGCAATGCTGCTCACAGAGCCAGTTCCGTTAGTTCGCAAACAATATGCAGCTTGCATGTATCACGATTTGGCGATCGGTTTTCTCAAGCAAGAAGGCATAACACCACCGGCGGTGAACTGCGAAAAGCTAGTTCCCAAGGTAGTCTTGAAAGCAGATTCGCTAGAGCGAATGACTACGTTTTTAAACGAAAGCGGTGCCGCCCAACGTTCTGCCGACTCTCAACTGCTTTTGCTTCACCCCGGAACCAGCCGCCTAGCGACAGAAAAGGGCATTATCAAAACGTGGAGCACCGAGTCATGGATTGAACTCTTGCAGATGATCTCAAAACGAAATGAAACGAAAAAACCTGAGCATCGCGATGTTGTAATTATTGCCGGCGGACCTGACGACAGAGAAATAATCGAAAGTATCGAGAGTAAGCTCGATAAACAGTCACCGTATGTAGTATCAGCGTATGGCAAAACGAAAAACATTTCAGATTTAGCAGCGTTGATGTACTTCAGCGATCTCGTCGTTTGCGTCGACTCGGCGCCGATGCACGTCGCCGTCGGTCTGACAAAACCGCTGGTCGCACTCTTCGGTCCAACCGACCCAGCCTTGTTGCTGCCGAAAAACCCACGATTCAAAGCTGTATGGGATGCGCGCGGCGGAACCCGCTCGATGTTCGACGGCATGGGCGTGCATATTTCGGCTCAAGATGTTTTTGACTGCATATATGATGCAGCGGGAGCAGAAAAGACCGCCATTACAGGCTAATCTGTTTAGAGCGGGGAGATGTTATATCTTCCGAGTTCGTCACTATAGGAACCGCGGCAGCAACAACGGACTTCTATTCAAACAGAATCTTCGTGATTATTAGTTGTTCGCTACGGCAGATTCGTTTCGCACTCACAGGGCTTAGTTTTGGACACTGACCACTTCATTGGGCTGTTGGCAGCTTTGTTTTGCTACTTACCTGGTGGCAGCTTTGTTTTGCTACTTACCTGGTGACACGCAGATATTCCGTTTTCGACCGGGTATAAAAATCTAGATCCCGTTCGCCTGGTCGCGCGAAACGATGGTTTAAATGGCAGACGAATACGCGAAGCAAAATATTCCCGAAAAGGAAAAGACCGAATTGAAGACGGTCGCCGACCGGCTTGCTGATGGCGACGGAGCGTTGAGTAAACCAACACCATCGCCGTTTGCCAAAGCAGCAGAACCCTCACCATTCGCGCGCCCAGCAGATCAAATACACGCCGAAACAAAGGCGACCGCCGAAGCTGAAGCAAAAGTAGCAGTGGAAGCGCTGGCATGGCTAGCCAGTCCCGCTCAGTCTGGTTCAGCTGGTGATTCGCCATACGCGAACGTGTATGCGGACACTCCGTATGCTCGCCTGATCGAGGACGTGACGAACGAATCCTCAAAAAACTCGTCAATCGCCAATGCGAATAGTGATTCGACGAACGCACCAGCCGAGCTGCCAGATTTGGGCGACAAATTCAAAATCCTGGGCGTCATTGGTGAAGGCGGAATGGGCACGGTCTATCGCGCTCGAGATATCACCCTGGGACACGAAGTTGCGATCAAGGTCATTCGAGCGGAGTTGTCCAAAGACCAGACTGCACTGAAACGCTTCTACCAGGAGTCGCGCGCGCTCTGCCAACTGAACCATTCGAACATCGTCGCGGTTTATGGGCTCTATCAAACCGAAGCAGGCGCACCATATCTGGTGATGCGTTATATCGAGGGCGAAAGTCTCGGTTCTGCGATCAAACATATGGGTCGCATGGATGTCACACGAGCGCTTAATATTTTCACGGAAATCTGCGAAGCGCTTCACTATGCGCATGACAGAGGTGTTATTCACCGAGATTTAAAACCGAGCAACATTTTGCTTACCTCCCAAGGCATGCTTTCGGCGCAAGTAGTTGATTTCGGAATTGCAAAAGTTGCAAGCAAAGGCTCCGGCGAAACCGTGACTGGCTTGACTCAAATGGGCGATATGTTTGGCACGCCAACCTACATGAGTCCGGAGCAATGCGAAGGAGATTCTCTCGATGCGCGCTCCGACATTTATTCTCTCGGTTGCGTAATGTATGAAACCTTGTGCGGCGAGCCACCATTTGTAGAAGCGAATCCCTTTAAATTGATGACAAAACACGTCAATGAAAGACCGGCTTCACTCGAATCCAGGGGAATCGAACGAACACTTTCAATGATAGTGGCGAAGTGTTTAGAAAAGCGACCAGAAGATCGATATCAATCCGCCGATGAATTGATGCAAGACATAGTCGCCATGCGGACGTCTAAAGAACCGATATATCTGCGGAAGAAAGCATCGTCGATCAAAAAAATAAAGTTCACTCCGTCCGGCTTACTGAAAGCGGGCTTGGTGGTATCAGGGATGGTGGCGATCGCCGGTTTGACAATCGTGACATCCTACGCGCCTTCACTCAATTATAGTCTGGCGCTAGCCACTAAGAGAAGCGTGATTCCGTCTTCGTCTCCGATAATTTCTATGAACGACAAACCTTACTTTGATCGACCAGAACTTAAAGTGCCTGTTCCATTTCCTTCAGCACCATACGTCCCAATTCAGGCGGAACCATACTCGGATGATGAGAAAGAAAATTTTCGAAAGTTACTGTATAGCGTAACCGCCACAAGACGCGAAACCCTTGAACCGTTCTTATCCGCTGGAAAACGAATGGTACCGTTTCTCCTGGAGGAAGTTAAGAGCCCTGACGCCACAATCGCAAGAGCAAGTTCAATACTTTTGATCAAGATCGGCCCTTCAGTGTTGCCAGGTTTAATCGAAGATCTCAGAGCCGATTCTAATCGATGGATTGGCGACGCGATCGCCGGAATGGGCGACACCGGCGTTATGGCTGTCGCTTCGCTGCTCAATGATGACGATCCACAAGTGCGCGCACGAGCGGTCAACACCATCCGCGGTGGCATCAAAGACAAACCGCTTTCAGCAAGACTTTGCAATACGTTATTGTGGATGGCGATCAACGATAAGGATGCGCTCGTTCGGCAAGCGGCATCCAACCTGCTTGCGCAAGCATCGCAAAATCCCATGGTCAATCAAGTTCTGTCCTACAATGCGATCAATGATCCCGCCGTTTTAGTACGAGATGCCGCTGCAAATTCACTTAGTAAAGTAGCCTCACGCGAAGGCGATACGTCCAAAGACACGCTCGACGTCTTCGGTTGGATACTTCAAAAAGATCCAAGTGACTCAGTCAAGACCGCGGTTCTACAAAGCACCTTCATGACTGACTATGGCGGACCTCTGGCGCCTTACCTTAGAGGCGCCTACTACACCAGTTCAACTCCAATTCAAAGATCCATACTTGCACTGAGTCAACATAACAATATCGGAGAAGCGCTTTTGCCGGAAATGATCGATTCACTCACTAAAGACGGCTACGACGGTATGGCCAGTTTATGGAATCTCAAAAGCATGAAGGGACGCGCCAAGCCTGCCATCCCAGCACTGAGCGCCGCCCTGGTTCGACTTTCAATCGAGCATCCTTCAGACAGTTACAAGCAAAAACAATTGCGTGACACCATTGACGAACTGAATAAGTACTGAGTATTTAGCCGTCCCATATATGGGACAATTTTCGCCTATTTTGTCCCACATATGGGACATTCCCATATATGGGACAAAAAGAGAAGAATTTGTCCCATATATGGGAACTGACAATTTGACCAAGACCGGCTAGTCGAAGTTTGAGCAATAACAACGTCGCAAGCCTTAGAGCGGGGCACGAAGCCGGCCGCCGCACAAAGTCGGCCGCCGCACAAAGCCGGCCGCCGCACAAAGTCGGCCGCCGCACGAAGTCGGCCGCCGCACAAAGCCGGCCGCCGCACAAAGCCGGCCGCCGCACGACGTCGGCCGCCGCACAAAGCCGGCCGCCGCACGAAGCCGGCCGCCGCACGACGTCGGCCGCCGCACAAAGTCGGCTGCCGCACGAAGTCGGCCGCCGCACGAGGCCGCGCACGCTCAACTACCGCCAACTAAAACATGGCGGATGACGCAGTGACAGCCTGATTGTTGACTACGAATCTATTCTGTAGCCACTGCTTTAGTTTGTCTATCAACTTCAGCCTTGAAATTCTTCCCAGTTGCTTTTGCATCGACGCTGCCGACGCCCAGACCGAGGAAGTTTTCATCGAAGTCTTCGTGGATTCGGCGATTGAGTTCTGCAGCTCCACCTTCGGCGATTTTCAGAAGTGCGTTGACGACATCAGGATCGAACTGCGGTCCTGCCATATCGGCTAATTCTTTCACGGCGCGATCGTGTCCGATAGCGGTTCTGTATGGACGATCCGTAGTCATCGCATCGTAAGCATCAGAAACGAGAATAATGCGAGCACCGAGTGGAATATTGGTTCCGACCAATCCATCAGGATAACCGGAGCCATCGAAATATTCGTGGTGGTGTTTGACGAACTCGCGAGCTTTGCGCAGTCCGTGCAAATCGCCGATGATTTGAGCGCTGATGGTCGGATGCTTGCGCATCACATCGCGCTCTTCCGGAGTCAGTGAAGCTGGTTTCCACAAGATCGATTCGGGCACGCCGATCTTTCCGATGTCGTGGAGGATGCCACCAAGTTCGATATCACGCAAATCGGAGATCGGAAGTCCGAGTTCGCGTCCAATCAAGCATGCGATGCGGCTGACGCGCAGACTGTGTCCGGCTGTGTAATCGCATTTTGCGTCGAGCGCATCGGCGAGAGCGCGGATGGTGCCCATTGAAAGTTCTTCCAACTCACCCATTGCAGATTTTAGTTCTGCGATTAGTTTTATGTTGTGTTCTTTCAATTCAAAAGTTTCAATCGCACGACGAACAGTAAGCTTGAGTTCATCAGCATCCCATGGTTTTGGAATGTATTTGTAAACGTGACCGGCATTGATGGCATCGATCAACGCTTGCACATCGGTGTATCCGGTGAGAAGAATTTTGATTGCGTCCGGGCTGACTGGAAGCGATTGTTCGAGCAATTGCACGCCGGTCATGGCAGGCATGCGTTGGTCGGTGATGATCAAACTGACATCATTTTTCTTGAGCAGTTCAAGACCTTCTTGTCCGCCGGTCGCTTCGAGAACTTCGTATTCTCGGCCCAGCACGCGGCGCAGCAAGCGCAAATTCGCTACTTCATCATCAACAATGAGAATTTGGTGTCGTCTCGACATCTCGTCGTTTCCTGCCTCTTAGCTAATTGCGTTTTGACCCTATCACTCTTGAACTGAACCGATTGTACCGAAAATCGCTCGGCATCACATTCTTTCTAACGACTCTTCTCTTTCTGCTTCTGCTAAAACCCTCGGGTCGGCTTTCAGCGGCAAAAGTACAGTGAATGTCGTGCCTTCATTGAGTTTAGTCCTCAATTCTATACTTCCACCATGCCGTCCGACAATCGAATGACAAATTGAAAGCCCCAGCCCCGTCCCTTGACCAACGGGTTTCGTGGTGAAGAACGGATCGAAGATTTTACTCTGAATGTCGGGTTTAATTCCAGGCCCATTGTCACTGACTGACACATGGACCATGTCGTTGACGACCTTCGTCACCACTTCGACTTTGCCGTCTTCCTTGTCATGAACAGCTTGTGCGGCGTTTGACAAGAGATTCATCCAGACTTGATTTAGTTGCCCCGGGTAACAAAGAATGTGCGGAAGGTCGGCAAAATGCTTTATGAGAGGAATTTTGTCTCGACCATAGTACTGCGAAAGAATTTTGGCAGTCGACTCGATCCCGTCATGGATAGAGGCTTCCTTTAGCTCGGCTTCATCCAGGCGGCTGAAACTTTTCAGATCGCGGATGATGTGCCGGATTCGGTCGGAGCCTTCGTTTAAATCGGCGATAATATTGTCGAGGTCGGCAATCAGAAAGTCGTATCGCACCTCGTCCTTCAGCGCTCCGATGCGCAACTGTGCCTCTTCGGAGATGCCTTCGATCGAGTCGACAAGCGACTTCAGGTCTTCGACGTAGTCTTTCAAGTACGGCAGATTGCCGTGCACGAAGTTGATCGGGTTGTTGAGTTCATGCGCGATTCCAGCGACCAGTCGACCGAGTGACGCCATCTTTTCCTGGTGGATCAGTTGCGATTGCATCTGGCGCAGCTCCGAGTTTTTGGCGTCCAGATTGGTATTTTTCTCGACCAGGTTTTCGTTGATTTTGGAAAGTTCTTCGATCAAGCTGGCTTGTTCGATGGCAACTGCGACTTGTCCGCCGACGGATTTGACCAGCTCCAGATCGTTTGGAGACCAGAAACGGCGCGGATCCATCTCGGCGATTATGATCACGCCCTTGGATAAATCGCGATAAATCATGGGCTGAACAATTAGAGATCCCCAACCTAAATTTTCAAGCTTGTCTTTGACAGGCTCAAAAGCCGGGTCGTGATGCGGGTCTGTGTAGACGAATGTTTTCATCACTACGCCGTCTTCCAGATTTTCATACCTGCTGCGGGTGTGCAGAATAAACTCGCAGATGTCGGGGTCGAAATACTTGAGACTAGCCTGGCCAACCCGTCCTGACTCACCATCAGGGTCGGCTTCGCAGACAAAAATTTCATCGTCGACTTCGGACAATTTGCAGACAATCGCACATCGAAAAACACTCAGTGCTCCGGCAAGCTCATCGGCAGCGGTTACCAGGATGCGATCAAGTTCCAATGTGCTGCGCAATGCTGAGTTGATCGAGTTGACCAATGCTTCACGTTGGGCTTGATTTTGGATCTCGGCGACCATGCGATTGTTGTCTTCGAGCTGCTCGCGGAGCCGGTTTTCACCGTGACTTGCTAATCCCGACATGTGAGAGACGAAACGTGCCCATATAAAAGATACGCCGACAAGCAGTGCGGATCTCCCGGCAATCTTGCTCCAGAACTTGGTTGCGTAAGCACTCGCCATTGTCACATCAGAGTTTGGTATCAGATATGCAATTGAACCAAAGTTTTCGAAGACTAAAAGTCCAACGTACGAAACTGAGACCAGAAGCGCAGTCAGATACGTTCCCTTTTTTCCGAATGTGTAACTGGAAAGAAGAATCGGCAGCAAGTAGAGAACATACAAATCTGATTCCACTCCGAATGTGAGGTGAACAATCAGAGTGAGCGTCAGCACGTCGAGTCCGAGTAAGAGCGCGTTTGCGTAGTTGAGTTGGGTGCGCGCCGTAATTTTTCGTGCCAGCACTAACGACAATGCCAGCGATGAATAAACAATCACCAGCGCGCACGAACCACCCAATGCGTAGAGATCAAATACGTTGGAGCTGAAAAACCAGAACACCAAACACAGCACCACGCCTACGGCTGCGGACGCTAAGCGAAAGTACAAGAGCTGTTCTGTTTTGCTCAGCAGCTCGGTTGATGTTTGCGTCATTTGCGCAGTTGCAGTGTCGGTCAATGTATTCATATTTAAACCGAACGAGAGTGCCACTAAATATACTGCGATGCTCTCTTATAAACTTCCGCCGCCTCGGCAAAGCGACCAAGCGCTTTCAGCGTGGAGCCCCAGGCTTCATAGGTATCGCCGTCGTACGGATCGATTTCCGAGGCGCGCTGATATTTTTCCAGTGCAAAATCGTGCAAGCCGAGCAGCGCAAGAGCCTTGCCCCATGAGTAAAACAAGCCGGCTTCGCCTTCATACAATTGAGACGCGTCGCGAAACATTTCATCGGCTTCCACATAACGACCTTTGCCGAGAAAAATCTGTCCGGCGATAACCCGGGCGGGGCCGTTGTTTGGACGTTCTTCAATTAATTCTTGAACCAGATGCAGTGCTTCGTTGAGACGATTCTGCGCTTTCAAAGCTTTAGCCAGAGCCAGTTTTGCATCAACGTCGTGAGGCAGAACATCGAGCATCTTCATGGACTGCTGCATGACAAACTCGAATTGATGCGCTTCCAGCAATTTTTCAAGAGCTTCTTTTTGCGGGATCACACACAGCGGATCGCGCAAAATCGCTTCGCGGAACTCGTGTTTCGAACCATCGGGTTGTCCGATTTCATCGAGACTGCGAGCCAAATGCAAGTGAGCGAGCCCGTAGCCGTCATTGAGCGCCACGCACTGTCGGAATTTCTCGACTGCACCGGCGTGATTGCCGGCCGCTGCCAACGCGCAGCCCCAGCCGTCCAGGGCCAAATAAGCGCGCGGATTTTGCGAGAGCGCGCGTTCGAAGCAGCGTTCCGCTGGTTCTGTCCGACCGGAGCCCACGTGTGCAAAGCCCATCCACAGGTCGACATCGGGGTGCTGGATGCCAGATGCGGTGACTTTGGTCAGTCGATTCAAGGCATCGTCGAAACGCCCGGTTAAAAGGTAATTTACGGAGCAGTACATCGCCATATCGATATTGGCGTAGTTGATTTCCAGACCTTTTTCGAAGACCTCGGCTGCCCGATCGTATTCTTTCAGCGCCATGTACACGAGTCCCAGATTCAGTCTGGAGTGCTCTTGTTGAGGGTCGACGTCGACCGCTTGCAAAAATTTCTCGCAAGCGTCATCGAGTAAATTCTGCTGAAACAGGGTCACGCCCCAGTCGTTATAGATAAGCGCGCGTTCTGCCGCAGTCATGCTGTTGGCCGAAAGGTTGATGGCGTCTTGATAGTGGCGCACTGCTTCTTCCGGTTTGCCGATTTGCACGAGCGCTTGCGCCCAGTTGCGATGAGCCAGAGCGTACTGGCTGTCGACTTCGACTGCACGTTGGAAAAACGTGACGCCGTCTGTGACTTTGCCCATCGCGCAAAGCGAGATTCCAAGACAATTAAAAGCTTCCGCCATTTTCGGATCAGCCTGGCAAGCCGCGCCAAACTGTTCAGCAGCTTCGGCATATTGTTCTAATTGGAAAGAACAAATTCCCGCTTGATAGAAGCCTGCAGCCAGCTTTGGATTGCATTTGACTGCTTGTTTAAACTGACCCAACGCACCGGGAAGCTTGCCCATAGTGGCTAGCGATAGACCCCAGTGCAAATGTCCGACAGCGAAATCGGGCTTCAGTTCGCATGCCTCGCGAAATTCCGGCATCGCTTCTGATGCTCGGTTTTCTTTTAACAGGCACAAACCGAGCTGATAATGAGCGTCTCCATTATTCGGCGCGATCGACAAGCAAGTCTTGAGATGCCGTTCAGCCTCATCAAATCTGCCCATGTTGAAACAAAGCACGCCCAGGTAGTACTCGACATCCGGATCATTGCGGGTCTGACGAGCATGCCGCGTAAGCACGGAATGCGCTTCATCCCAGCGATCCTGATTGACCAGGTCTTTTACTAACTGGAGGACTTTATTCACTTAGTACCGGTGTCCGTAAAACCAAAGTGGAAGCAAAATACTGACATTCCACAACAAAGTATAAGTATATTAAATCGAGACGATTAGGGCAGCAAATCAAGATCGTCAACGGATTAATCCTGTCGCCTCATGTCAACTATCGGGTATTCCGCTGATTGGTGGAGACTGAACGCACCTGGTTGCGGAGGGCAAAACAAAGTGTTCGACCATAATTCACAAACGGCGCCACTCACGTTCATATAAGCGCTTAGCTGAACCTTCAGTTTCACTTCTGTTTACCACAGGCACCGTAAAGCTTCGTCCTTTAGGTCGGGAGATATAAGGTGCTGAATGAAGATGTTCAGGATGAATCGGAGGACTGCGAATATATCGCAGTCATGCCAGGTATTCTGATGTCAACGGTGGGGCGCACCGGGCTCGCTTGATACTGGGCTAAATTGCCTAGGAGCAAGAATCTCACGTCCTTCAGGACGGAGAGAACGTCAATCAAACCTAGCCATTGCAGTTAAAAAACACCAGCAATGTCGCTGCGCAAATAAGGAACTGCACGACCCAGAACATCGCCACCACCTGCCACTCCGGCACACCCTTATCGGCGAAAACCGCCTCGTAGTGGTGATGCAGCGGTGCCATGCGGAAGACGCGTTTGCCGTCGCCGGGAATTCGTTTTGTCAGCTTCGTGATTATCACTTTGTGGATCGGCATCTTCTCTTCACCTTCGAGCTTTTTCGTGAGCTTGAAAGTGACCACCTGAATAATTACCGACAGCGATTCCAGGATATATACAAGCGCTAGCGGCACAAACCAGATCACCAAACCACCGGCTACAACCAGAGCACCAATCAAACCGCCGATGAACAGACTGCCTGTGTCGCCCATAAAAATTTTGGCTGGGTTTCGATTGAACAAAAGAAATCCGCAAAGCGCTCCGGCAGCGCTTGCCGCGATCAGCGCGTAGCCAACTTGCCCGGTGGCGAACAACATGATCGCCAGCGAAGCGAACACCTGACTGGCTGTTCCGCCAGCCAGACCGTCCATGCCGTCATGTAAATTGAGTGAGTTCGCTGTTGCTACTATTAAAAACGAAGAGAGCGGAATAAAAATCAGCCACGGCGGAACCCAGACACTGAGCTGTTGTCCGGTTAGTCCACTCAATATAACGCTTGCATGTCCACCGAATATATCCATCAACTGACCGGCAAACGGAACCAGAATCATTTGATGCGAGCATTGCAAAAGCACGAGCCCAAGCAGCGCTCCGAGCATCACCTCGGCGCTGAAGCGAATATATCCGGAGATACCTTTATTGTTTTTCTGCGCGAATTTCGCGTAGTCATCAATGAAACCGATCATGCCGCACAGCACGGCGACTGCCAAAATCGCTGCCACGGGAATAATCAAACTGGTTTCTTTCAAGAAAAACCAGGAGCCTATGGACGCGATCGTGGCGACAATCGAAAAGACGACACCGCCCATCGTGGGCGTTTTAGCCTTGTGCGCGTGGCTTTGCGGGCCGTCCTCGCGCAGGAATTGTTCGACCTGTTTTTTCTTGAGCCACTGTATATAACTTGGATACAGCACGGCGCTAAAAAACAGCGACAAGAAACAAACAACAAGCATTTCAGCTTGGGATGACATTTGAAGCGGTTGTTGGGTCACAGTGACTTCAATCTAGAGGCGCAGGTAGTAACACCTACAGCTTAATCGAGATAGAAGCTTGTGACAATCTTACGTCGTTCTTTTGCGTAGGCGACCGACTCGAGCAGCGTGTGGCTCGTGTGGTAAAGGAAACAAATAATTTGTTGGCTCTTGTCGATGATCTCGTGGTTGCAAACTTTACTGGCGTCAGCAAGCGACATGGTGCGTCTTTCGGGATATTCGACGATATTCTTTATGCCTATTAAAAGGTCCTGGACTTCGCCTGGTTGCTGCGTGATTGTTTGCGGCAAAATCACGCTGACCCGGTCCGGATTAGCTCTTTGCGCGCCGCGGATGACGGCCATGTTGGTACCATTTGCGCCACCACTGGTGATCACCTGGTTGCCGGAAAGCACTAAGGCATAACTCAGCATCTCAACAAGTTGCTGATGTGTCAGTGGCAAATTTCTTGTGCCTATAATGGCAACCTTCCTCGGACCCGACTGTTGAATGATCAGCAGCTCCTGGGCAAGTTCATCGACGGTCGGAATGGTGAGAGATTCGGTCATTTCAGTGTTTTCCTTAGAAGGCGCTCCCAAGACTTTAATCTATTCTTTAGGACGCTGCTCTAGCTTACCGATCTTTGAAGCCGGGTCAATTCGGAACCGATAAGCTGTTTACAAGTTTTAATCAACATAACCTCAAAACGCCAAGAAAAATAAGTTAACCAAGTCCCAAACTGGGGAAATTGTCGCTCGAACCATAATTTTGTCTTCTAGCTCAAACACCGGTATATACAGTAGTCTTTACGAAGCTGATACAGACTGATTCTCAGCGCGCAAGTAAACGACCGGGTGAATAGCCCGGCTCATCCTCTTGCCGCTTTGTCGCGCTTTTCTGTCATAGATGGGACTATCCCGGAGCAGAGTTGTGTTACAAAATAGAAGGGATGATGGCTTGATATCACGCTTTCAGTAAGGTCGGGGAAACCAGATCTGCTGAATGGAAACGGTCAAAACCGGCTCAGCTGTGTAATCGATAGAGGTCATCCATGAACGAAACGACTGGAGTAGAGGTAGTATCCGCCATCATGGCGCCACAAATGCCACGCCACCAGGACATCCTGGCTCGCTTAAACAAGGAGCAGGCGCAAGCTGTGTCGCAAGGATGGGGTCCGTCTCTCATCGTCGCCGGCGCAGGCTCCGGTAAGACAACCGTGCTGACCAGGCGGGTTGCTTTCCTTATAAAGGAATTAGGGCAAGACGCTGATTCGATTATGGCGGTGACATTCACTAATAAAGCCGCCAAAGAAATGAAGACGCGGATTGAAACGATCATCGGCGATCGAACGCGTTTTCAATGGATAGGCACCTTCCATAGTATGTGTGCGCGATTGCTGCGGAAGTATGTGGAAGATTACAAAACCCCGGAAGGTTGGCAGTGGTCGAAGAATTTCGTCATCTATGACGAAACCGACAGCATGAACGTTTTGAAAGCTGAGATGAAAAAGCTCGGCTTCGATGACAAAGTATTTCCGCCGAAGGAAATTCGCGCCACCATCTCAGCGCTGAAAAACGATGGATACACTTACAACCTTTACGCCGCCGAAGCGGTTGCTTATCGCGAGCGAAAGATAGCCGAGATATTCGCTGTATATCAAAAAGGGTTGGCGACAAACAACGCGTTTGATTTTGATGATTTGATTCTTGTCTTCACTGATTTGATGAGAAGAAATCCGGCTGTCAGAGCCAGTCTCACAAGACGCTTCCAACATTTGATGATCGACGAGTTTCAAGACACTAACAAATCGCAGTACGAATTCGTGCGATTGCTTGGTGATGTTTTTTCCAGCCCTGAAGAAATTAGTGCCGGTCGCGGACGATCGCTTGCTGGTTTGACCGAGCAAGAAGTAAAAGATCAATGGCACGAAAGATCACTGATGGTTGTCGGTGATGTCGACCAATCGATCTACTCGTGGAGAAAGGCGGATTATCGAATCTTCCTTGGTTTCCAAAACGATTTTTCGAATTGCAACATGATCAAGCTCGAAGAAAATTATCGTTCGACCAGCACGATTCTCGATATCGCCAATAGTGTCATTCGAAATAACACAGAACGGATCGACAAAGAATTGCGATGCAATCGCGACGCGGGAGCGAAAGCCACTTATTACGAAGGCAGCGATCAGATCGACGAGGCATTTTATGTCGTCGAAGAATTGAAACGTTTAAAAGCCAGAGGGCGAGCCTATAACGACGCGACGATTTTGTATAGAACAAACGCGCAGTCGCGAGCGATAGAAGAAGTTTTGATTCGCAGCGGTGTGCCGTACACCGTAGTTGGTGGCACCAAGTTCTACGACCGCGCGGAAATCAAAGACATAATTGCGTATTTAAAACTGACGTTTAATCCAAAAGATGGTCAGTCATTCATGCGCGTAGTCAATCAACCAAGACGCGGCATCGGAAAAACATCGATGGAGCGGCTCACTGCATATGCTGACCAGCGCGGCTGTTCCGTAATTGAAGCGGCAGTGGAAGCGCAACGCATAGGCAACCTCTCGCCGAAGACAATGGCCGCACTTTCGCAATTCGCCAATTGCGTTTTCACACGCTGGCGCCCGCGCAGCGTGCCCGAACAACTTAATGAAGAAACCGGACAACCGATGGGATATAAAGATCCGATTTCCGGTTTGATCCAAATGATTCTCGATGACACCGGATACATGGACATGCTTGCCGAAGAGGCCATGAACTCCAAAGACGAGCTGGCCGTCGGCAGAATGGAAAACATTCGAGAATTGTTGTTGGTCGCCAAAGAATTCGAAGATGTTGCGGACACTCCGGATCTCGAAACATTCTTGACCAGAATTTCTCTTGTCAGCGATCTCGACAACGAGAAGCTCGAGAAAGAAGACAACTTGAAATTGATGACATTGCACTCGGCGAAGGGACTCGAATTTCCTGTCGTATTTTTGATGGGATTGGAAGAAGGAATTCTGCCGCACATGCGCTCGCTCGAATCGGACACGGCGATGGAAGAAGAACGCAGACTGATGTATGTCGGCGTCACCAGAGCAGAAGATCTTTTGTACATCACGCGCGCACGCAAACGTTCTTTTATCAACCGTCAGGCTGATGGATCTTCGGGATTCTCAGCACAGATGCTGCCGGCCAGCCGATTTCTCAGCGAGATCACGCCGGGATTATTGAGTGGTTTCTTCCCTGGTGCCAGTGGTGGCGCCGGTGGTGGCAACACCCGAGGCGGTGGCTATGACGACGAGAATCAAGAACACTGGGGCGGCGGCGGAAGCGGCTTCGCCAAGAAGCCGAGTCGCGAAGGTTACATCGATGACGACAGCTCGTCCAGTCGATCTGGTGGTGGCTACTATGATGGTGGCGGCTCCGACAAGTATGGTGACAACAGCGGTGGTGGCAACCGCACCGGCGGCGGCTACGGGAATTCAAACGGCGGTCGCAGCGGCTACGGTGGTGGCAACCAATATGGTGGCGGTCAGCGAACCGGTTCTGGTTCAGGCGGTTACGGCGGCGGACAGAGAACCGGTTCCGGCGCTGGCGGCGGCGCAAAACCAGCAGCAAGTGGTGCCGGCGGTGGCGCATCGCGCCAGGTCTATCGCAATGGTCAAAGAGTAGAAGGTTTAACCACAGGTCAAAGAAAGGAACCACCACGAACGTTTGCCAATCAGCATACGCCAGGACAATTTAAGCCGAGCATGTACGACAACACCGGTCGCCCCGGCGCCCCGGCAGAGCCAGAGTTCGAGCGCATGGTCGTAGGCGACGTTGTCCAACACGCAAAATTCGGCGTCGGCAAAGTCGAACAAGTAATTGGCGAAGGGAATAAGGAACTCTACGCCATCACCTTCGGTGAACCTGGAAAGAAGATACTCGATCCGAAATTTGCAAAACTGATCAAGCTGTCCCCTGAAGCTTGACCCACCGTATCATCAAAAGAGGGGCGCATTGCATGCGCCCCTCGATACCAACAAAAATTCTGTCCATAGCCATGTGAGTGAACAAGCAATGCGCCCTGTTAGCGCGACCGTTCACCAGGCCGAGGCACGCGCGTCTCTATTCAGAAACCCACTTGTCGATGCTTCTTGGCCACTCAGGAAGGATCTCCGAATCGGCGAAGAAAATTGAGATTTCTCGTTTGGCGCTTTCGGGACCGTCTGATCCGTGTACTACGTTGCGGCCGATATTGACAGCCAAGTCGCCTCTGATGCTTCCTGGGGCGGCGGCGTTGGGGTTGGTGGCGCCGATGACGTTTCTAGCCAGCGTGATTGCGCCGTTGCCTTCCCAGACCATGGCGACGATAGGACCGGATGTGATGAAGCTAACCAGTCCATCAAAAAATGGTTTTCCTTTGTGTTCGCCGTAGTGCTCCTGAGCTTTCTCGGGGGAGAGCTTCATGAGCTTCAGACCAACGAGCTTGAGACCGCGTTTTTCGAAACGACCGATGATTTCTCCGATCAATCCTCTTTCAACGCCGTCTGGCTTGATTGCGACAAAGGTTCTTTCTACTGACACCGTGACGTCCTCCATTAACGATACTGACAACGCACAAGCGAATGGTCGCGTGGTCGCCATTAGTCTCATACATTAGGAGACACTACAGGACAGCTTTATAAGTTTTGCAAACTTGGCAACCATCAAACATTACTGGAAGTAGTGAATTTCGTAGACAGAAGAGTAGTGAAAGGTTTTCAGGCTCAGCATCCGGTGACCGTCTCGGCAGGATTGACAAGCGGCTACCACGAATATGAACGGTTGAGAGAGAGCGCCGAACGCGGACTAGTTGTAGCAAAACGAAGAGGAAGGAACAGAACCGTTGCCACTCCAGTTTAGACAATTCAAAACCTCACACGGGGCGCATTTGGTGACATTGATCGTTAATCGATTTTGGGTCTGAATCCAGCATCGTGTAGTGCAGACGCGAGTTGATTCAACGCGGTCTCAATTGAGCCAAGTTTGGATTCCAGAACGCTTGCCGAAGGTTTAGCGATGCTTGGCGAACCGTTTTCCGTAAATCCTCCTGCGTCCGATTGATATCTAGCTGTGCCTTCCGACACGGACAGTTTTGATGACGCAGGTGTACGGGTCTGAGCTGTAGAGCCGGACCTTTTTGACTCAGCCTCGTCCTGTGCTAGCGCCGCCAGTACCCACTTCCTCAGCATTGGCATTACAGGCGTGTGGTTACGTTCAGCAGCCGCATAAATGCTCTGAATCTCCTCTTCACTAAATCGAATATTGAGCTTTTCACGCCGGGCAATGCGTTCTTGTGCCTCAATCTTTCGTTTCGCCGCTCGGGCTCTATTTTTTTCACTGAGTGGCTGACGTAGTGGTGACAAGTCATCATCATCGTCTTCTGAAGAATATATTCCATCATCATTACTCATAATAGTTAGCCTCTCTGCGATCTGCCTTTGTCGCACTCTGCATGTGGAAGACATAGTCATCGTCCTCTTGTTCTTCGATGCCGACAGCTATGACAACTCCCGCAGAAGTCTTGCCTACATACATCACTCGATCGTTGCCACGTTTGCTCGCGGTCATTTTGTACATAAAAGTAACTGGTGAGCCGACCACCTCATCCGCGTCAGCTCTGGAAAATCCCCATTTAAATGCAGATTCGCGAAATTTCACAGCAGTCACCAACGCACTTGACGATTGTATCCCGCCGGGATACACTCGTCAAGTACCGGGATACAAACAAGCCCAACGGAGCAGTTGGGTGCGGATTATTGCCGAGTTCGTCGACACTACCGGGATACAAAGGCTGCGCGTCAGTCCGATCGACTACCTAATCAGCCAGGTGAGAATGAGCGAGGTTTCGCGTGATCTCGTTATACACATTATCAACTTGCAAATCGTTGAGACAGGCAATCGTTCCAAGCGGACACTTCTTCTCGAAGCATGGCTGGCATGCGAGGTCGAGTGCGACTACAGAGGTGTGGAGTCCGGCAGGTCCATTGCGCTTCCAGGGAGTACTGCCGAAGACGCCAACGACATGTGGGATTCCTGTTGCTGCGGCCATATGCAGCGGACCCGTGTCGGCACCAACTACGATATCTGACACCATAAACAGTGCCGTCAGGTCTTTGAGGCTAGTCTTACCGGTGAGGTTGAGGATGCTGGTGCCGGTGTGGCTCTCGACCGTATTGGCAGGCGAGTTCGGATTTGAATTCGAACTTGAAACCGCATCATATATATAGGAATTCATTTCCACTTCTGAAGGACCGCCGACTAATACTATACGTACGTCAGGTAGTCGAACCAATTGCGATACCAGTGCGCTCCACTTCTCTTTCGGCCAGATCTTCGTAACCCACGTCGTGCCTGGGATCAAGACGATCTGAGTTTTCGAGGCGTCTTTGATTTGCCGAATTGATTCCAACGTATGTGGTGCTACAGGTGGTTGTGATATCACCCGTGATGCCCGCAGTTTCACACTACCGGCAGCACCAGTTCGCACACTGCCCGTGCCACCAGAAATTTTTGACTGCCCAAGGCTCCCACTATTTGCGATTGTAGTTTCCAACTTGGGCGAAACATCATCCCTTGCGGTAATACCAGGATTTGAATCGGCGTCCGAATGTAGCAAACTGGCCACGCGAGAAAACACTGTCGCATCCGGATCGGGCAGGACAAAATTCACTTCAGTTTGATCGTCGGACAAATTCAGTTTCGAATCATCACCGATTCTTAAGTAAAACTCAGCTAGATCTAAATTGTGATCGACGACATGCGTTTCGTTTGAAAAGTAATCGGCACCACGAAGCTTATGAGTCATCATCCATGGTGACAATTCTCGCGCTCCGGAAAAGCCGACTCGAACCGGTGCACCACTTAGAAACGCAATGACACCACTTTTGAACAAACCCTGGAAATCGATAGCAGCACTGAATTTCCGGCGTTTCAAATCATCCGTGAATTTGCGCAGCTCGCTTTCCGGAGACGACCAGCAAAGAGGATTTTTGAGTTCCTTAGCGATTAACTTTTTGGGAAACAGAATCACTTCGTCGACGGCGGGGTTGTTTTCCAATAGCTCCACGAATGGTGCCTCGACTACCCACGATAATTTCGCGTTTGGAAGTTTTTTCCTCAACAATGCAGCAGCAGGAATGGTGTGAACAACGTCGCCCAGAGCACTAAGTCTGATAAGGAGCACGCGTATATCGGCTGTTTCGGCTCTCACCTTAGTTACGATCCTTAACTTTTCGAATGTGATACCAGCCATCAGAATTGGTGCCGCACCACTGGTGGAGCGCATTTGCGAAGCTTGTGTAGGCGCGGCTTTTCATCGGCTCTAAAAATATATATCCAAAAGAGTAGTAAAAGATAGATCCTCGGGTACAATTACAGTGCCACCTACTGTGGTGGTGGTCGCATAATTCATTAGCCAAGGACACCTGGGTAAACCCGGGCGTCCGAAAGGGATGCTTGCTTACACAAGCCTCCAATGTACCAGAGACTCAGTATGTTCTGGGTCATGTGTTAGCCAAGATCCCACAAAACGAGGAGAGAACAATGGCAGTTAAGACGAAAGCCAAAGCAGGCGCAAAAAAACCCGCTCGCAAGGCAGTCAGCCCGAAGAAAAAAGCAGTAGCTCCAAAGGCTGCAGCTAAGAAATCACCTAAGGCCAAAGCCCCTAAGGCAAGAGCCGTACGTACCGTAGCTCGCGCAAAAACTGGAAGTGAAGACTTCACCAGCTTCAGCGGCAAATTCACCGTACGTCTTCCAAAATCACTGCACCAGGCTCTGGTAGATCGTGCAGAAAAAGAAGGCGTCAGCCTCAACCTTTTCGTCACCAATGCTCTGTCTCGCACAGTAGCAACACCTGGTAAGAAAAAGTAAGGCATTAAAAATCTTGTGCTGATAAGAGAGGGCAACATTGCCCTCTCTTTCTTTTGTTTTTGAAAACGATTCTTCTGCGGTGCCACCATTGTGCCACCAAAAAACGCCCGAATGCCACCACTTAACTATGGTTCGCGTTTAGACTTCAAGCTACCGAAATATCGAAATTGTTGTGTAGCAACATAATCAAAGTTCTGACTAAACATAAACTAGTTGTGTCACCAGTCAATGTTCTGATTCAACATAAACAAGCTCTGATTCGACCATACGAGGGTTTCAGCAACTCAATCAGGTCGTAAATCAATCATCAACGACAATCCAATCGACCGATCAATCAATCAGCCGATCAATCAAACCGATCAATCAATCAACCGATCAAAGTTCTGATTCCACGAATGGAGTGTTTGTTTCAATAAATCAAAAATTTGCATGTCTTCTAAAGTCTGCAAATACCGAAACAATGTTGAGTCGCAATCAAGCAAAAACGTTTATTGATAACATTCGCTAAAATTCTTTCGTCAATGACCAAAAGTTAATGAGCAAAACAACCCCGATGACATCTGCGCCAGCCGCCTAATGACCGAGCCTCCCAACCACCTGAGAAATCTATCATCCTGGAGACCGGCAACCTTACTTTTGCTGTCTTTAAGCAGTCAAGGGCAACAAGTTAGACTCTAGTCTAGTTACTACCCAGAGCCGAATCGGACATCCGTGTTAGTCTTCCGTTCGGCAGAGTCTAAGGAATACCGTACATGACACAACGCGTCCCGATTCTCAATCTCCGTGCGCAATACAATCAAGTCGGTCCAGCTATCGAGGAAGCAGTCCTCGGAGTATTGCGAAGCGGCAACTACATCTTAGGCGAACATGTAACTGAACTCGAAAAAGAAATTGCTGAAATCAGCGGTGCTAAATACGGAATTGGTGTCGCCAATGGTACTGACGCATTAGTTCTGGCAATCTGGGCAATGGACATCGGACCTGGCGACGAAGTCATCACCACACCGTTCACGTTTGCTGCAACGGTCGAGGCTATCGTCCTCCGCGGAGCCAAACCAGTATTTGTAGATATCGAACCGAATTCATTCAATATCGATCCACGATTGATTGAAAAAGCGATCACCAAGAAAACCAAAGCGATTCTCCCGGTACATTTGTATGGTCTACCATCAGACATGGACGCCATTATGGAAATCGCAAACCGCCATGGGCTGAAGGTTATCGAAGATAACGCCCAGGGTATCGGCGCAACTTATAAAGGTAAACCGACTGGCAGTTTCGGTGACGTCGCTTCAACGAGTTTCTACCCGACCAAAAATCTTGGCGCATGCGGCGATGCCGGAATGCTAGTCACCAACAATGAAGAAACTGCAAAACGCTTGCGCAGACTGAGAGCGCACGGAATGGACCGTCGCTATTTCCATGACGAACTCGGCGTCAACAGCAGACTCGATGAACTACAGGCAGTGGCATTGCGAGTTAAGGTTCCTTATCTCAAAGAATGGACCAAACGACGCGACGGTGTCGCCAGACTTTATTCATCAGCTCTGAAAGGCTGCCCTGGTATCACACTGCCGATGGTGACAACCGACGGACGTCATGCCACACCACAAGACCTGACACATGTATGGCACCAATACACAATCAGAGTTCACGCATCCAATATCAAAGATCCTGAAAACGCCGAACGCGAGAATTTGATCAAAGCGCTCGCCGAAAAAGGCATTGGCTCGATGTGTTATTACCCAGTGCCTCTGCACCTGCAAACTGCATTCAAAAAACTGAAATACAAAAAGGGTGATTTCCCAATTTCAGAAACAGTTGCAAAAGAAGTTCTGTCCTTGCCGATTTATCCGGAACTGAATACGGATGACATCATTTACGTGGCGAAGACATTGACCGACATCATGGCGAAAACCTCGACAGCAGTGGCTGTTCCTGTCGCCATCCCAACACTGTTGGGTTAATCAGACCGCAAATAAACGATGAAAAAAAACGGAACTATAGCCACAAACGCTTCGATCAGCGGCGCCGCCGAAATCGGAAAAAATGTGACTATTGAGGATTTTGTTGTCATTAAAGATGGTGCCAAAATCGCAGATGGTGTCACTATTCAAACTGGTGCCATCATCTACGAAAACGCCGTGATCGCAGAGAATTCGTTTATCGGTGCGCAATGCATTATCGGCGAACGGCTGCTGGGCTATCTCAAAGACGACAACTATGTGAATCCAGCGGTGACTCTCGGTGCCAACAGCATCATTCGCGCCGGCACCATTCTGTATGCCAATTGCTCGTTCGGTGCGAATTTCCAAACGGGGAATCGTGCTGTTATTCGCGAAGAAAGTCACTTCGGCGACAATTGTAGTTTCGGCACAATGTCGCAATCAGATGGTCAGATCAAAATCGGCGACAACTGCAGATTCCACAATAATGTTTTCATCGCCACATTTACGACCTGCGAAGACAACGTTCATTTCTATCCGATGTCTTGTACAACGGACAGTCTGCATCCTCCCTGCCAGATTGGCAGAGAAGGTCCCTATCTCGAATCCGGTGTAATTGTCGGAGCGCGAGTTTTGCTTCTGCCGCGCGTTCGAATCGGCAAAGGCGCGATTGTCGCGGGCGGCTCGGTTGTTACTCACAACGTAGAACCGAATATGGTGGTCGCGGGCGCTCCTGCTAAACCAATCAAACAGAAAGATCAAATCCGCTGCCACATCGACGATCGTCCTGCTTATGAAGTAGCGATTGAGTCTTTGAAGAAGACCTGACCAGCGATGGAGAGAGCATGCAGGCTGTGACGAGCAGAGAGAGTTCTTCTGCAGTTGAAAACAATCGTGGTAAATCCTCGGTGCTTCCGCTGGTTCTGGTATCGCTGGTGGTGATTTCCACAGTTCTTGCATACTCGCCTGTTCTATTCGATTTTTTCCTTGGCGATGATTTCGTTCACCTGACGTGGTTGAAGGATGCAGTCAAGAATCCGGAATTGATCTGGCGAAACTTCCACAGCTCCTGGCTTGATGGAACAACTACGCGTTTCTATCGACCGTTGATTTCGGTGTTCATGGTCACGGATTATCTCGGCTGGGGCGCGAATGGTCTGGGCTTCCACATTACTAATGTGCTGTTTCACTTAACCGCGACGGTATTTCTGTTCTTTACTGCTCGAATCTTTTTAAATGATGCGCGCGGAGGTGTCGGCGACGACTTGGACGCTAATAGCGACGAGCCGGCAAACAAAGTATCCCAACTTCTTACCGCGTGGCTTTATCCACTCAGCGCTTCTTTGATTTTCGGTCTTTATCCTCTGCACACAGAAGCCGTCTCCTGGATTACCGGACGCGTAGATGCCGTTGTCACCGCATTCTACGTAGCCGCGTTTTATTTCTATTTGCGCTGGCGCAAAGGCGGCGGCGCGCCGTGGTTGATTGCCACGATGACCGCGTTTGCACTTGGTTTATTGTCGAAGGAAATGGCGCTGACACTGCCCCCGGCGTTCATGTTGTACGAGGCGATCCTGGGTCCGAACGCCCTATTAAAGGATCGCAATTCAAAACTAAACGCAAGCTCACTATTCAAAAGTTTGCTGAACATCGTCAAACCATCCGCGATATTCTGGCTCATGGTCGTCGTTTACTTCGGTGTTCGTCGTTACGCACTGGGAACCTTCGTTGGCGGTTACGACGACTCACTGTTCTTCATCGCTGATGTAAAACACTTCCTGCTTAGCTGGCTCCATGGGCTGCGCATGTTCCTCATTCCACTCAATAAAGGATTGATGGATGCGCATCACATAATCACCAGAGGCTGGGAAATTTCTCTTGCACTGACATCGGTTCTAATTGCCGTAAATATGTTTTTGGAAAAACGGTTGTTCCGCCTGTTCCTATTCAATGGAATCTTTCTCGCATTTTGTTTCGCACCAGTCTATAAAATCTTTTCGATTGCTGACGACCTGCAGGGCGCACGGCTGGCGCACGTAGCCACTGTTGCATTGAGTCTGATTTTTGCGATGGCGTTCATTGTTCCGCAACGAAAGAAAAACGCATCCGGTAGTTTGAATTCAACGTCAACGAATTCAACGTCAACGAATTCGACGTCAACGAATTCGACATCAACGAATTTCGACGACCCGAACTTCGATAACACAAATTTGGTCCAAACAAATTCTACTTCAACAACGCCTGGCGGAAATTCCAAGCCAACAGATTCAATTCGAACTAACGCTCCAGTCTCCAAAATACTTAACTCGGCGCCGCTGAGAGCTACTGTCTGTGCGATTTTCGCGACGACCTGTTTCGCGGCACTCTGGACGAACAATCAAGCCTGGTCAAGAGCAGGTCACGAATCGAACGCGATTAGAGCAGGGTTGTCCAAGCTCTACAAAGAAATCGACGGCGATCCACAAGTGTTGCTTCTCGGACTCCCCGATAACTTTGATGGCGCGTACGTGAGCCGCAATGCGCTCCACGGAATGACCAAAACCCCGCAGCTGGAGCGCGATATCTTCAATTGCTTGAACCTCGACAAATACGAACAAATTACACCGTTTGCATATTTCAAAGAATCACTTTTCGAGGCTGGTAATAAAGTTCGAATTTATTTCTGGGACAGCGACAGGCAGAATTTCACACCGCTTGTGCTCGACCGAGATCAGTCAGCCAAAACGGCGTGGACTAAAAACGAACTCAAAGATTTGGTTTCGATAAAATCAGGAACGTCGACTTGGAACCCTGATGGTTCGCTGGTAATTCAAGGCGATAACTCGAAAAACGGCAGACCGGAATTGACGCTTAACTTCGGCAAACGAAGCACATTCGATCTGGATTTCGTAGCAGTTTCAGTTCGCAACCTTGATACCACAGGTGGTTCCGCTTCGAGTCTTACATCGGAAGGCGCCGACCTTTTATATACCAACGACATTCGTCCAGAAGTTAGTTTGCCAAATAGAACGCACGCTGAAATTGATCCGAAAGCACAATCCCAGACGCTGATTCTGCCGCTCCGCGGCTTGCCTGAATGGGCACTGGGCGGAAAAAGTCACGAGCTGATTTTGAAATTGCCTCACAACACCAACCTGGCGATTGATTCAATCGAACTAGTCAAAGCGCAACAACTAATTCCGAAAATTACGTTCAAGAACTCCGGGTTTCTTGGCACGAAAGGATATCTGCATCTGTCGACAAAAGATCACAACACAGAGATGCTATCCGTTGATTCGTCGAAGATTCCAAACGCCGCCGGCACACTGCTAGAAATCACCAGACCCAACCTGCAATTCGAAGCCCAAAATTCTAAATCCGAAAGCAAAGTCGCTTTGAAGGACTCACCAAAAGGCACCGTATCTGGTGAAATACAACTTACAACGGACATGTTCAAAGGCACCGGCATGTATGAATTGCGCCCCTGGGCGGTCGACAAAGACGGACAAAAGCTTGGCGTAGCAGGTGATCACATAGTTGTCACTGTCGCCCCCTAACAGAAATTACTGTGAAAATTGCTTCCCTTGAACTGCCACTCCTGGTAGCTAATGCTTGTTCTTGGAGCGGCTGACCACCAACCGGATTCCAGGTTGAATCCACCATTCGATTTTGAAGGTTTCGCTCATCAATCAGCCTCGAATCACGGACCTAAAATCCGCCCCCATACGCGTCTAGCCCATTTCAAAGTCAACATGCAAAGCGGACAGTCGCCATCGTCCGTCGAGAATTGCTACACTAGGAAAACCGTTCACCTGTCGAGTATGTCAACGTTTAGAACCGCGACGATTTTATGCTTTTCCGTGCTGACCTTGTCAGGTCTGCCGATGCCGCTCGTCGCATATGCGCAAAACCAGGCTCGCACAAGCGCTGGCACGCCCAAGACCGCGAAAACTGCAAGCCTCTCCAAAGCAAGCGCCGCGTCCTCAGTCAGAAAGGGCGCTCCTTCGACTCGAACAACCATCAGCAATACTGAAGGCGCCCAACCCGCGGAGCTTGGTCCCAAAGAGGACGTTTGGGTTTTGGAGCAGCAAAACGGTCAGATCGGCAAAATGACCGTCTATGCGGGGAAAAACGCTGTTCGGATTCGCATCGGCAACACCGGCGGCAGCATCATAGCCAAAGCGCCGGACTGGAAAGTCGTCGCCTTTAATTTGAACGACAGGACGGTGTTCGAAACGAGCTACGACCAATTCGTTAAAAAGGAACTGCCGGCGATCATCGCAACCTCTGATTATTTCGAAGGACACAAACTAAAAATCGAGAAAGTTTTGTACTCGAGTTGGCCGGCACTGCAAGCCTCGGCGCCGACACCGAACGGCACGGTAGGCATGATGATGCCCACATACTCGGGAGTAGGAAACGATCGGCCCAGCTCGCGGTCGACAATGGTAACTGTGATCACCTCAGCAGATAGTCCCGCCGCTCCGCAAGCCATGGCAATCGTCAAAGCAATCTTCAGGCTGCCTAAGTTTGGTGGCTTTCCTCTGGGTGTTTATTTCAAACACAATGACGGCTCATCAGGCGTGACGCTCAAAACGTACTCCATGAAAAAACAAAAAATTGCCTCATCATTTTTCACTTATTCGACCAAAGGTTTCGAGAAAGTCAAAACGGCTGAAACAGCTCTGTTATACGGATTGTTCGATAGTACGTTCATGGAAACACCTTAGTTCCGCGCTCGATCAAATACGGGGACATCTTGAATAATTGGCCGACTCCGCAAGAATTTAACGAGGCAATTCAAACGCCTCAATTGTGTTTTTCGGATGCTGATCTGAAGAATACAAGGATTCTGCTGAACCCGTTAGGCCTACCGAAATCCGCTACTGGAGCCTTTGCCAGCGTTTACAAAGCGACCAACGGATCGACATCGTGGGCGGTCAGATGTTTCCTTAGCAATCGTCCGGAGATGAGCGCGCGTTATCAACACATCAGTGATTTTGTTCTTTTCGACAATCTCGATTCCACGGTCGACTTTCATTATCTAGCTGAAGGTGTTCGTGTAAAAGGGCATTGGTACCCGTGTTTAAAGATGGTGTGGGTGGAAGGACCAACACTCGATCAGTATGTTGAAGTCAACTACAAAAATTCTGAAAAAATGACTGCTTTGCTGAAAAGTTTTCATCAAATGGTTGGTGAACTAGAGGGCGCTGGTATCGGCCACGGTGACTTACAGCATGGCAACATCATCGTCACGGACCAGGGCTTACGGCTGGTAGACTACGATGCGTTATTCGTTCCTGCGCTTAAAGGTCTGAAGAGTTTGGAATTCGGTCATCCGAATTATCAACATCCACAACGCACTGAAAATGATTACGATACCGAAGTTGATCATTTCTCGTGCTGGTTGATTCACACGTCATTGCTTTCATTAGCGATCGATCCATCACTATATAGAAGCCTCGGAGGAGGCGATGAATCGCTGATCTTTAAACGCAAAGACCTCACCGATCCGGAAAACTCCGCCGTCTTCGCAGCGTTGCTCGCGCATGACTCCGACCATATCAAAGAGGCTGCGCATTTGCTCAGGCGAATGCTGTGGGCAGCACCAAATACGATACCGTACCTGGGCGCACCTCTGGAGGTTTTAGATAAGCTGCCGCAGGAACGTCTATTGAAAGCGGCTGTGGGCGCTGCTAGCCAGAGTCGAACGGACGGCGCCGCGAACGATGCAACAGGCGAAATTGCGGCATCCAGCAATGGCGATGGAGATGGAGATGGAGTTGGTGGAGTTGGAGTTGGTGGAGTTGGAGTTGGTGAAGCGGAATCCGGAAGTGGCGGCAACGGCAGGACCTCAGGCCACACCTCAGGACACAAAAGCGCGGCGAGCAAACCAGCAAACGCAGAGGAACTGCACAGCATCTGGGGTGATGATGCCGACGATGACGGCGTCAAAAGATCCCAAGCTTCACTCCATTTCGCTTCTGGATATGATGCCATTGCAGCTTCCAGTTTAGAGCGCAAAACAATGACGAGGAAGCCTGCAACCAAGTTGCGGCAGCTCACCCAGGGCACGTTTCGCGCTGGAGTTCAGGCTCGCGACCGAATTAAGAAGATGGCCGAAAAGCTCGAACAGTCCACATTGCCGGCAAATTGGTCAAACCGGAAATACACCGAAGCCACTGAACTTTTTGACAAGGGTGAATACGAAAAAGCTGCGAAAGTTTTCCTGGACGTGTTCAAACAATTGGATGAAAATCGGAATGGTAAAAGCTATTTCGACGTTGCGATCTTCTTAGGTAGTTCATTCTCGCTCTGCGGAAATCCAGGCATCGCCGGCAATTACTTTGTCGTCGCTTACAACTATGCCAAGCGCCAGGATAGAGAACTGCAGTTACCTCGCGCCGGACTTGCCCTCGCGCTCAGCAAGTATGAAGAACAAGAGACCACTGCGTGGAAGTTTCTCGACGACAATCCGCGAGCGGTGGCGTCTCTCAGCGAAGTGATTTACGACCAAATGAGCAACCCCTACTTTGCAAGAACAGTCACTTATAAGATGCTTCGCGACTACGCTGTGAGAATGGTTAACAATCAACATTTTCACGGCGATTCCTTCAGTGATGCCTTCAGCGATGCCGTTGATTCGGCTTGGATAGTACTGCAAAACATCATGCGCGAAGATCCAAATTTCAATGATGAAAGCCTGATCGAATCGTTTATTTTACTGGCCGGGCGCTTGCTCCTGGTCAACAAAGCCGCACGCGCTAAAGAGATGCTTTTCCGGCTCGCCGAGAATTGTGACTCGTATGGTTTCCCTGAATTAGCGAAAACCGCAAAGTTCTGCGGCGCTACGGTGCTCAACTCTGTGCCTAATTTACAATATGATGCACTTGAGATTCTTTCGAGTCTCGGTCACATGAGCACCGCGGAACTCACGAAAGTTGCCACCGCAGCTGGTGCCTTTATCGAGCATCGAGCTGTACTGCAACTTCTTCTTACAATCAGCAAAACGTTTGAGCAGATGGGCAACCCAGCTGAAGCAAAAGACGCTCTGAAAGTGGCTTGTAGAGTCTGCGCAAATAGCGATGCTGCTTTTGTCGAATCAATAGTTGCGGCCCTGGATGTATTTCACACTCAAACGATTTCCGATTGTTTAAACGAAAGTTATTTGAGTCCGATTTGTGACCCCGAGATACTTTCTGCATTCATCTCCTTTGTCAGCGATTCATCGTACAGTCGCGTCCAGTCCGTACTACTCGACTATTACATTGCCACCAATGATGTGACACCATTAGCCGACCTGCTTTCGATTCTCGCAACCCGCGCGGACACGCGTTCGTTCGCTGAGATTTTGTCAACCGAACGCTCCATTGCGCCCATCGTTAACGAAGCTGCGGACATGACCATCGAAAATTTATGTACCACCATTACCGGTGGCAAGTCTCCTGTTCCACCTGGCGATTTCGCGTCCTTTCCCTGGCACAAATACACGGCTTCGTTAAACGCGCTGGATAATTTCAGAGTACTTTTTAAGTTGACGAAAAACCACCGGCGTTCCGATCAGCTCCTCGCGCTGTTTGCCGACAATTGCTACAGCGAGATTGTCGAACAGTGGTTTCTTCAATTAGTTGCAGCAAATAACTACGACCGTTACTACAACCTGGCGCACGACCTCGCTACCGCAAGCTACGCCGGAGCACTGGAGCGACTGATTTCTCAATTGGTCAGACACGAACACCTCTCAGTGGTAGATTACATAACCAAAAATCTAACGTTGAAAGGCCACCTCGTTTTGTTGATAGAAATATCCGAAAGCCTGGCAAGCAAAGGCAATTTGGCAGCGTTTGCTCAGCTCTCCAAAGAGATCGCAAACTCAGCGCAACTCGATGAATTGATTACCACCATCGACAATTTGATCGAAACGGATCACGAAGGCACCGATTTCGTCGTCACCTTGCTAAAGCGAATGCTCCAACATAAACAGGTCAACAAGGCAGCGAGAATTCTCCAACATTTATACAAGATCGAAAAACTCTCGCTGGCCTCTGGTCTTTCGAGCACACTTATGAGCACCGGTTTCCATCAATCTCTATTCGAGGAACTTCTCAAACAAGAAGATTTTTCGACAACCGGAGCATTGCTCGCTTGTTTGGCGCCCGAGATAAAAAACGAAGGGATGCTGCATTTCCTGGGGATCATGAAAGAAGGCGGCGTCTCCGACTCGAATTTCGCGCAAATAATTATTAATGCGCTTGATGAACTGATGGCACGGATGGTGAAACTTCTTCCCGACGCAGAACACGTTGCGACGTTGGCGGGAACGATGGATGCCGCGCAAAAGCAACAGCTGGAGCGGCTCAACTCGACGATGATGGCATTGCATTATCTACGCTATTTCGTTTCAACTAAAAACGATGTCTTCCTCCTGCATGTCGCTCAATCGCTGAAGATCAAATGCATTGAGAGTTTCAACTCCACATATGATCCGCTGGTGGCGGCGTGGTGCCTACACGCCGCGCGCGAGAAGCAACAAAAACATTTGAATGCGGTGACGCTGCAGCTAGCTACGAATCGCATCAATAGTGCCCTCGATTTAGTGGTCGACCAGCTGCTGCACAATAACTTGGTCGACGCGCTTTATGGCATCAGTTCTTACATGGTGAATAACGGCTATCCAGAAAACGCCTTGCGAATAGCACTGCGGCTGGGCAAAGATTACATCTTCGAAGCGAAGACCATCACGACACAAATTATCAAATACACCAACGCCGAAACCTCGCTCGAGAACTTGATCGCGCAATGCGTGGAGGTCAACGACAAATTGGCGGACATGATCGTGCGGCAGCTAGCGTCCAGCGATCGGTCCACAACACTAAAAGGAATTGCGAACACGCTCGCCTTGTCAGGTAACGCCAAGGCACTGTCTCTGGTGCTAACGCAACTGGCATCAACCGATGAAAATTTTCAGCAATTTGTTTCGCTCCTCGCTGAAAAATTACCAGAAGATCGCATAGACGTGCTCGGCGAGTGGTTAGTCGAAATGGGCATGACCACAGTGATCAGGCGTCGAGTCACTGCATTGAAACGAGACGGCAAAACGGGATTGGTAGATCTCTGGGGGAAATTCCTACCAGAGAGCGAACGATAATAGCAGGTCGGCCGCGGGTGGCGGCAAATTAAGATTGCTCTTGTTTTTTTGGTGGCGCCTTAAGAAGCACGCGGCCGTTCGGCATTCTACGCGTAACCTTGCGATCATCGAAGTATGCCAATAATGCCATAGCGTACTTGCGTGACGAGCCAATCGCTTCGCGAAAATCTCCGGGGTTGATGTTTCGATGTTTATTCCAGATGGAAACCAGGGCTTCATGCGCTTTGAGGATAGATTCGGAACTCGAGGCAAATTCGTAATTGATTAGCGCGGCGCGTCCTTCTTTCTCTAGCTGAACTAATCCCTCGAGAACGTCTTTTTTATCGATGCCGGCCTGCTCTGCGATGTCTTCGATTTCCAAGCAAAAATTGGAGTCTAGAACATCAGAGACCATCGAGGCGTAGGCCGCGACTGTGCCATCAACGGCGTCACCTGCGGCTGCGGCGGACGGCAGTGCAAGGCGTTCTTCGTTTTTGATAATGCGATTGCTGGTGAGCAACTCTTTGACGATTGCTTGAAAAATTGCTCGGTCAACTAGAGGTGCGATTTCGACTCGCAACGTTTCTTGTGAAATGGATGCGTCGCGACTGCCAGTTGCTTCAGCCTTCTGAAGAGCTTCTAGGATTTTATCGACAAGGTCTTGTTTCTCATCTCGAGTTATATAGCGATCGTCGACTTTCTCGATCTGCCCTTCTGTCGCCAGTTTCGCCATGATGTCGCGTCGTTCGAAATCAGGGAGAAGAGCGTCGATCAGATCTTTTCCAACGCTTCGTTGTGGTGCCAGATTTATTAGTTCGAGTGTGGCAGCTGCAAGATCGCCGCGGCAGATCTTCTCTGTTAGCGGCTTCAACATCGCGCGTGACAGCCAACGTGGACGAGTCGTCATCAGGATTTCACCACCGGCAATACCGTAGTCACCGTACCGGATGATGTACTTTTCTCCGGGTCCGGCAATTAGCGGTTCGGTGAGAACCAGCTGCCCAACCAGAGGCTGACGCAAGTTTGCGTGATTTGCGTTCCTTGCATGGCTGGCGATTGTGTTGCCGGCGCTTGCGTTGCTGGCGCTTGCGTTGCTGGCGAGGCTGGCATTGGTTGCGTGGTTTGCTAGGTCCTGTGTTTTAGATGACTTTCCGTCGGTACGCTCCCCACTGACGTTAGTGCTCTTATCACCTTTACCGCCGTTGCCGTCTTCAATCGCATCAGATCGATCAGATGAAACATTCGCACTCGTCGTGTCTTCATCCAAATCACCGATTGGTTGAATCCATCGCAAGAACGCGTATCTTTCAGCGGTTCCATGGTAGAAGCGCACGCTCTGCGGTTTCAGACCCTCGCCGGAAACGTCATTCGATGCTTCCAATCCGCCGAGATCTGTGATTTGCACAATCAACGTATCGACGGCCGCGGTGTCATCGCCGACGACGGCGTGCCCTCTTTCAATCCGTTTATTTTCTTTGAGTGCAAGATTAATAGCCAGTCGCTGACCCGGATTCGCGCGTTCGAGTTTATGATTGAACGTTTGCAATCCGCGAACTCGTGCTCCGATGGACCCTGGTTGCACGCGAATTTCATCGCCGACTTTGATAATGCCTTTAGTGAGAGTGCCCGTTACAACGGCGCCATGACCGGCTTTTGAGAACACTCTATCGATCGAAAGAAAGGACGGCAACAATTTTCCTGACGAATCATGTTTGCGATCTCGCAGCGGCATCGACAATACATGTTTCACTATCGCGTCTTTGAGTGCAGCAGTTGTCTTATCGCTTGCGCAGCTGAATTCAACCGTTTCAAGCACCTTGATGCCGAAGCGTTCCAGAAAATCTTCCGTTTCTGTTATCGCCAATTCTTTTTGATCTTCGTCAGCAAGATCGATTTTATTGATTACAAGAATGCACTCGCGCACACCAAGCAAAGTCAAGATCTTCACGTGTTGAACAGTTTGCGGCATCACTCCTTCATCGGCTGCCACCACAATTAGTGCCATGTCCATGCCACCAACTCCGGCGAGCATGTTTTTCAAAAACTTTCCGTGACCGGGCACATCGACAAAACCAATCACTAACTCTGATTTGGCAGTCAACGCGTCGCCCAATCCGTCCTCGAAACGTTGCAATTGCGAAGCACCGGATTTCTGCACGTCCTCTCTTGACACGCGCATGTGAGCGAAACCCAGATCAATAGTCATCTGGCGCTCTTTCTCTTCCTTCAGACGATCCGGATCCATTCCGGTCAACGCTCTTAACACACTGGTTTTACCGTGATCGACGTGGCCGGCGGTCGCCAACGTGAAGTGCAAGGTGCCTATGGGCTCTGTGTTTTGAGGATTATTTTCGGTCGACATAGTTTTTTCTACGCATTGAAGAATATTAGTTTACTCCAACCGTGAGAGTTTCCTAACGGCAACGGGCTTACGAAAGAGTAGAATCTAGCCGCGGTGCGACTGGACGAGGTATTCATAGTGCTCCATCAATATATAGACCCGGTTCTAGAATGGATCAGGAACGGCGTCGAGCAAGGCGGTTACTGGGCCGTGTTGATCATGATGGCGATTGAGTCTGCGAACATTCCGCTGCCGAGTGAAGCAATCATGCCGACCGCGGGAATTCTCGTCCAGCAAGGAAAGATGGACATTCACCTTGCCGCGTTGGCTGGCGCAGTCGGCTGCCTGGTCGGGTCGATTCCTTCGTACTTCCTTGGTATGTGGGGCGGCAGACCGTTTCTCGAAAAATACGGGCGCTACTTCCTTCTAAAAAGGAAGGAATTGGACCTTGCAGAAAAGTGGGTCGACAAACACGGCGACATCGTTTTCTTCATCTGCAGAATGTTGCCCGTTGTCAGAACCTTCATCTCCTTTCCAGCCGGGGTTCTCAAAGCGCACTTCTTGATGTTCTGCGTTTATACCTTTATCGGATCGCTGGTGTGGTGCTATTTCCTGACATGGGTCGGCATCAAGTTCGGCGAGAACATGGAAATCTTCAGAGACTACTGGCACAAATTCGACATCGCCATTGTGCTGTTCTGCGTAGCCGGTTTCGGTTACTACCTCTATCACCATCTCAAACCCGAAAAGCCGAGTGCCGCTCCTGAAGCCGAGTAAGAACGATTAGAGAAATACATTGAGATAGCCGAGCGGATGCAGTTCCGCTCGGTTATTGCTTTGGCGGCGCGTCTTCGAAGACCAAACCCTACCAACAATCTTCTGGGTTTAGTCCTCAATCATTGAAAGCTGGGTCCAGTGCCCAATGATTGAAAACTATGTCTAGTCTTCAATCATCGAAATCTGGGTCCAGTTCCCAATCATTGAAACTGTGTCTAGTCTTCAATCATTGAAATCTGAGTCTAGTCCTCAATCATTGAAAACTGAACGTTAATCTTTGCCTTTGCGATATTGCCTGCGTCGAGTGCTCTGGCGGATGTCGAGCAGTTCTTCGAGTAATTTGTCGTGCTCGGGGCCATCCCAGCGTTTGAGCCAGGCGTCGATTGCGGCTTGTATCATGCCGCTTTTGTCGGGCGAGTGTGAGCCGTAGAGTTTTTTGAGTTCGAGCCAGATGGATTGCAGCGCGGCTAGTTGGTCTGATGGCAACTTGATTGTGTACGCCACGTAATTCTTAGCCTTGACGCGCTCGGCAGGCGGCTTTGAGGATTTGTCGTTGGAGTCGTTGGGCTGACTTTCGTCGTCATTCATTTCGGGTGCATCGGCTTCCAGATTGCGTTCGTAACGACGCTCACCACCCTGGCGAGGATTTCTCGCGTTACGAGTGGCTTCAAGACCTGGCGACTGCGTGGGACGCTCGTCCCTGTCGCGTTTTTCGATTTCCGATTTTTCCAACATACTCAACTCCAGCACTCAATTGTACAGGTAAGAAGAGGCAACGAAGTGTTTCATTGCGGGCATCGTTTTTAAACTTCTTTGCCGTACCTATGGGAAGATTCCCATCTTTCGCTTTCCTTTTTGCGTTTTTTCGCGCACAATCTGTTTATTACGAACAAGGCATGTGAGGCGAGCCCTACTGCGGATCTCGAGCATTAATGATTCAAGAAGCTATTAGACTAATTATTCAAAGAATTTTCCGCGACAAGATCCTTATGGGTCTGGTCTTCATTGGTATTGCGGCTATCTTTATGACAAGCGCAAGTGAGACCAGCGAAAACAAATCGAAAAATACTGAAGAGAAGTTGCCACCGGGCGCGATGATGCCGTCGGCGCACCAACCTGGTCAACAGCCGCATGCAGCAGCTGTGACGCCGCCGCATCCACAATCGGCGCAAGCACAGCCCACAGCCCCACCACCAGTGGCTCTAGAGCCCAACACCGCCAGCGATTTCGTGAAGTGGTGGATTGGCGGAGCGATGGATTTCCAGGCTACGACTGCGAAGAAGAATCACGATCAAGCATTGATGTGGATGACTCCTGAAGCTCAGGACACGTTCAAGCAAGCATTTTGGAACGACGCCATGGCTGATGGCATCAGCAACGGCAGACTGGTAGCGGCTTTCCAACCGGTTTCGATTGGCGCTCAGGCGATCAATCCCGATGGATCAGTCGTCGTATCGATGAAAGGCTCGCTGGTGTTACAAGTGAGCGGCCAACCAGCCGACACTCGCCAAGTGGTAACCGACTTCCTTGTAAAGAAGGAAGCTGAAGGTCTGCGAATCGCCGCCATTTGCAATCGAAGCTATCAACAGGCTCAATCACCGATGGCTTATTCATATTAAAAGCGAAATTGTCGTGTCTTGAAAACCGCGCGCGTTCAGGGTTTCGGGATATGTATCCGAGCTTAAACCTGTGCACGCAGACAGCTTCCCCGCTCGCCCGGGTGTGGTAGTATTATTTTCAAGAAACCGGTTGATGAACTAGTCCTCAAGGGCTGTAAATTGTCGCCCGGTAGCTGATTCGTCAGCGCCTACGCCTAGGTAGCTCAGTTGGTAGAGCAGCGGACTGAAAATCCGCGTGTCAACAGTTCAATTCTGTTTCTAGGCACTCTTTTCAAAACGAATAATCGCCAATGATGGCAGATGTGCGTGCCACCACCGGTGGAGCCATGCGATCATGCTCAAGATTCGGCGTGCTATCGCGCCCGAAAATTCGCTGTCCCATATATGGGACGAAATCCAGTCATTTTGTCCCATATCGCATATGTGGGAATGGCCCATATATGGGACAAAATTCGATGTTCTTGTTTTTGTCCCATATATGGGAATTCACACGAAGAGGTCTGCGATTTGCGCATTGCGTTGAGTTGCGCATCGCGGCTCGCAGTTCACTTACGCTTCAAATTGCGGGAATACCTCTGGATCTTCATCTTCGAAGAGTGCGACCGGAACCGGGACTTGCTTTGCGGAATGATTGCCGACATCGGTTCCGCATGCGTAGCAGAAGTTGGCAACCTCCGGCATTTGCGTTCCGCATTCGCGGCAGACTTTCATGTGCGCGAGGATTCGATACGGTTGCGAATCGCCGCAGTGCGAACAGTAGCTGTCAGTCACTCGAACAGGCGCCGCGCAGCGCGCGCACACAAGTTGGTGAAGCTTTTCCGTCCCCGCGTCGCCGCTGCGTTCTTCGCGTTCTAAAATCAGCCGGCTGCGGCCGCAACGCCGACAGAATCTGGCGCTCTGGCGGTTCTCCGCTTCGCAAATCGGACAAATGAATATTTCTTCTGTTTGTTCTTCCGGCATCTTTGTTTGTGCAAATGTACTTATGAAATTGTATGTGAATAATGAAACTCATAACACAAAGCGTTATCTTATAAATTGCCATGGCAATTGTCATGGGAATCCCGGTGGGCATTTTGAAAAACAAAGTTTTGTGCGACCAAGAAAAAAGCAATAAAGAACAGAACGGCAGAGAAAACAACGACCGCGAAAACAGCGCCACAGGAAACAGCGCCACAGAAAACAGGGACACCGAAAACAGCGCCACAACAAACAGCGCCACAACAAACAGCGCCACAACAAACAGCGCCACCGAAATCAGCGACCGAGCCAACAGTTACTCGAGTAAATCCGGGCATGTCGCTGTTGCGATTCTTGCACTATGTCTGGTGCTTTTCAGCGCTGGTAATCTAAACAAAGCGATCGCGCAATCGGCACCAACTGACGTCTTTTTGATCAAACCTTATATCCAACTCGGCGATCAACCGAAATTACAAAAATCAGAATCGATGGACATCCTCTGGTTTCCCAACTCTCCAACAGATGATGTCAAAGATTGGAAACTCGAATTCGATTGTTCCAAACAATCAAAATGGCAAACCGGAAAAATTGTAGAAACAAAACGCATAGGCTCGCTGGGTGGTCAATCGTTCTTTCGCTACACCGGACGCGTCACCGGTTTAAAACCTGGAGAATCTTTTGTCTACAGGCTTTCCAAAGGCGGCAAACAAGTATTCCAGGCTGGTGCCATGGCTCGGAAGAGTGAAAAACAACCGTTCCGATTTGCTGTTGTTGGAGACGTTGGTGCTGGATCCGACGGTCAAAAAGAAGTTGTTTTTCAAATGCTGAAACAGAAACCAGACTTTTTGCTCATACCTGGAGACATAGTCTACAACTGCGGTTTAGTATCGGAATATCTGCAACGATTCTTTCCGATCATGAATTGTGATACCAATTCACCAAAAGTAGGCGCACCATTTATGCGTTCTATTTTAACGCTCGCGTCAATCGGCAATCACGACATCGCACTTGCGAACGCCTGGGAAGGAACCGATTTCACCCGGTTTCCCGATGCTCTCGGTTACTATCTTTTATTTTCACAACCCTGCAATGGTCCAAGCAAAGTCGTCAACGGAAAAAATTCCACACGCATCGTCGGCAACGCACAAAACCAACTCGGCTTCATAAGAGCCGCCGGCAAGACCTTCCCCGCGATGTCCAACTTCTCATACGATTATGGCAATTCGCACTGGGTCGTTCTTGATGGCAATCCTTATATGGATTGGACGGATAAGAAAACGCGTGACTGGGTCGACAGAGATCTCGAAAACGCCAAGTCCGCAACCTGGAAATTCGCGGCTTTCCATCAGCCCGGGTTCAGCGTCGACGCGGCTCACGCGACCGAGCAACGGATGAGATTACTGTCCGACATTTTCGAAAAGCACAATGTCGATATCGTGTTCAGTGGACACGCGCATTGTTACCAACGTTCGTACCCTTTAAAATTTACTCCTGACTGGAAAAGTATCAAAGGCACTTACCACGACTCAGTTGCCGGAACTTTTGCGCTCGACAAGAAATACGACGGCAGTGTTCAAAAAACACCAAACGGCATCATCTACATTGTCACCGGTGGTGGTGGCGCGGGATTGTATGCTCGCGGCGTCAATGATGTAAAAGCACCTTTCATGGACAAATACGTTTATGCTCATAGCTTCACTTTGTGTGACGCTAACGACAAATCTCTAAAAGTTTCGCAAGTTTCAACCGACGGAAAGCTGCTTGATCAATTCACTCTAACGAAAGCTCTCGTCAAATCGCGCTAGAATCTAGCGGCGTCCAACCAATCACAAAATGGAACATCTTATGCCAGTATCAATGGTCTCAATCGCCGAGTATTCGCTCATCGTCACCGGTGTGTTAATCGCAATCGGCGGCGTCATCGGCTTCATCAAGGCGCGCAGCATGCCGTCGTTGCTGGCAGGTGTTGTCAGCGGGGTTCTACTGGTCGTGTGCTTCATCGTTGCCACCCAGGTCGATCCCAAAATTGGCTTGAGCGCCGGGATTGTCTTGCTGACAATGCTCGAAGGCGTTTTTGCAATGCGATTCGCTAAGACGAAGAAGATGATGCCATCAGGAATGCTAATCGCGATTTGTGGAATCACTCAGTTGATAGTTATCATCGGTACGTTGCAAGCGTTCGATTTGTTCTAGACTGCTAACTCATTCTCAGAACGTTGTTAGTCGAAACAATTCACGCCGTAAACGGTTTCAATTTCTTCAACCGTTCGCGGGCTTCCGTCAGGGTTTCCATCTGACGGCTGAAGCAGAAGCGAATGTACTTGCCCGGCTCTTCTGACTTGCGGAAGAAGCTGCTGCCTGGAACAACCGCGACGCCAACTTCTTTCACTAAGTGTTTGGTGATCGCGATGTCGTCTTTGAATCCGAAGTTGCTGACGTCGCAAAAGACATAATAGGCACCATCAGGCTTATAGTACTTAATTCCAACTTCATCAAGAATATCGAGCATCACTTTTCTGCGAATTTTGTATTCTTCATGCAGATCAGTGTAAAACTTCTCCGGCAGATTTACGGCAGTAGCACCCGATCTTTGCAATGGTGCCGGTGCGCCCACGGTCAAGAAATCGTGCACTTTGCGAATCGGCAAAGTCAGATCTTCGTGCGCAATCGCCCAGCCCACGCGCCATCCGGTGATGCTGTATGTTTTCGATAGACTGTTGATTGTCACAGTCAGATCTTCCATTCCTGGAATCGTCGCCATGGCAATGTGTTTTGCATCATCGTATAAAATGTGTTCGTAAATTTCGTCTGTAAAACACAACACGCCCCACTTCTGACACAAGCCTGCAATCAGCTCCAGCTCGTCCTTTCGGAAGACCTTACCGGTTGGATTGTGCGGAGTGTTGACGATAATCGCGCGCGTTTTTTCATTGAAGGCGCTCTTCAGCTCTTCTTCGTCGAACTCCCAGTTCGGCGGATTGAGTTTTACAAAACGAGGAACAGCACCAGATAGAATGGCATCAGGACCGTAGTTTTCGTAAAACGGTTCGAACACGATCACTTCTTCGTCGGGATCAACCAGAGCCAACATCGACGCTACCATGGCTTCCGTAGCGCCACACGTGACAGTGATGTTCTTCTCCGGATCGACGGTCAAGCCGAGATATCGTTTTGTTTTTTCAACAATAGCTTCACGAAAAGGCTTATCGCCCCAGGTAATAGCGTACTGATTGATATCGTCGAGAATGGCTTTAATAGCCGCTTCTTTAAGCTCCAACGGAGCGGGAAAATCGGGCAGACCCTGAGCCAGATTGACAGCCTTGTGTTGCGCAGCAAGGCGGCTCATTTCTCTTATCACTGACTCTTTAAACTGACTGGCTTTTAGCGAACCAGTTTTTCTTGTGCGAGACTGCATGTCGTTCTCCTGATACAACCGTTCAAGCCCTCCGGGGGCTGAACAATAATACCGAAGTTACGTCGCAAATGTCTGCCGCGCAACCGAGAAACTATTGCCAAAAAATTTAGAGCGATCGATCAGAGTCACCGCATCGGTCTGCGAGAGCACGACTTTGAGATGGCGGCGGCGCATCCCGGAAGCCAGACGACCGTTGATTGAAGCCACGAGCGCCGCGGTTTCAGAGGTGGTCAGATTTTTGGTGTCGCTTTTGAAGCGCCGATCGAAATCGTCATCCATACCGGCTCTCAAGAGGACGGCAAGGAATTCTGCTTTGACTTCGAGCGCAGATGCGCCAGGCGTCGATGAATCCGAAAATGTGTTCATGCTTTTAACCGGCTGACAACTAATAGGGGCGCGTTATGCGCCGACGGGTTCCAGGATTGAGAGTTGCCTAGAAGACGGATTCCAATACTAATATAACCAGCGTCGGAATTGTATGTAATGGGAGGATTACGTAATCAGCCTTAAAGTCGCGATAAAATCGAAATTAATTGGCGCAGGTGCGGGATGGAAAAGTCGTCAGGGTCGAGCTCGGTTGCCCGATCCAGTGCCCGCTGCGCTTCCATGATCGAGCCGCCAATCGCGTGCACTCGCGCCATTTGCAGCCAAGTTTTAAGGTAGTTTGGATTTAACTCACTTGCCGTGGTCAAAAGCTTGCTGGCGCGCTCAAGCCGCCCGGCACGCAGCTCGTAGCCGGCAAGCACGCAATAGACCAACTCGAGATCGGGATAGCGTTGCACCAATTCCTCTACCACTTCACGGGCATCGTCCTCACGCCCGCGTTGCAGCTTGCGCCGCGCCTCAGCCAAACCTTCTTCAGCCAGAAATGGCAGCGGGTTTTTCGGCAAATGCGTTCGCAGAAGAGTCCACGCCAGAGCGCCTTTCGGATTGTCACCCTCCAGATCGCGCGCCTTGAGAAGCGCATCGCGAGCCTGTTCTGTCCAATCAAATATCAAATATTGACGCGACAAATCAAGATAATTTTGAGCGGTTAAACCTTCTGGAACTGGCTTTGGAGGCTGGCTCACTTTGACTGCCTGTTCGATCACCTGTCCGAATGCATCCTGGATGCCGCTCGAAATTTGTTTAAGCGATTCCTCAAAACCAAACTTGATGAGCTTCAGCGTTTTGTTATCCCGAACCAATTCATCAGCTAATGCGGATGTCGTGTCCACGCCGTCTTGCATGATGTCTGAAACTGTTTTGGATGCTCCGAGTACTTGCTCGCCGATTGACACGCTCGTGTCCAAACCCTCTACCATGCGGCGAAAACGTGAATAATCTTCTTCGCTCAACTCACCGAATGGAGTTCCTGCCAGATCGGAGGGACGGCTCTGAAGCGCCAGGCGACCGGCTTTCACCGACTGTCTCGTCCAACCCATCAGGTAATATTGAATAGCTAAACGGCAATAATCGCTGGGCTGGAGATGTTGCGGCACAATTCTGGGCGGTGCTTTAATCATGGGTTTCACTCGACAGTCTATAAGAACATACGATACTACAAATCTTCTTCAGACGCGCGGGTGAGCTTCGTTTTGATCTCATCGACTGACTGAAAGCGGTCCAGATAATTAGCCTCTGTGCACTTCGAAACTATTTCATTGAGAATCAGAGGGCAATTTTCTTTTTCTAAAATCGGGTGTTGCTGCGTGATCGGCTCAGGTTCTTTGCCCGTGAGAATGTAAAACAGAGTGCCGCCCAGTGCGTAGATGTCGCTCTGCGTACGATTTTGACCGCGGAATTGTTCCGGCGCCATGTAGGCGTGTTTGCCGACCACGGTTGAACTGGCGCTCTGCTGCTGAACCATGTCGGACTGTTGTGCCACCATGAAATCAATTAGTTTAATCGTGCCGTCTTTTGATGCGATCAGATTGTCCGGAGTGAAATCGCGATGCACCACCGGCGGTGACTGACTGTGGAGATAGGATAAGATTTCAACCAGCGCTTTTGCATAATGGCAAGCTTCTGAATCCTGCACCGGACCTTTCTTTTCAACCAGTTGTTGAAGATTATCTCCATCGATATATTCGAGCACGAGATAGGCGCGGTGATCGTCGACGAAGTAGTCGATCAATTTCACGATCGATGGGTGATCTAGCTTAGCCAACATTTTTGCTTCGTTCTCAAACCGCTCCAACGCTTGCTTGCGAGCTTTGATGTCGACGTAAATCGGCAGAATATATTCTTTGAGAACAACTTTCGATTCATCGGTAGTGGAGCTGGCAAGGAAAGCACTACCCTGTCCACCGCTTCCCAGTTTTCGTTCTAAAACATAACGACCTTTGCAGAGCACAGTGCCCTCTGTCATTGGCGTGAGACGTTCACGTCTGGGCGGCGCGGCCAGCGCTTCGAGCCAGAGCATCGTGTAAGTCGGATTTGTTCGATCTTGCGACGACGAATCGAAAATGTTGCGGTCAACCTCGCCGGTTCCAACAGGACACCACTTGTCGAACGCCTCCAGAAATTTCTGCCATTGGCCGCGATTAGCAATTTGTTTAAGCTTGATTCGATCGATAGAACCACCTTCGTATTCAAGACAAATCGACTGTTCAAGCGGCGTTGGCTCTGTCTTACCGTCGAGGTAAACTCTTTTGATTCGATTCCACGAAACACGTTTTCGAACTTTCAGTGAAGCCGCGTTCATAGAAATGAAATCGATACCAAAGTCATCAAATCGAAGATGAGTGGCGCCGCGCATCATTGTGAATAGAGGAATAATCAGAAACGGAGCTAGGCTCTGGAAATTGATAAAGATGCCCAGAGTGGAACCGTGGAATACTCGCCAGAACAAAACACCGAGCCAGATGATAGCAAAAAGTCCGACAACCTTTTCGATACTGTTCTTGCGAACCTTGGCGTCATCACCAAGATCAGGCGCGGTGTTGCCGTGTGGCCAGAGACCGATGATGACCTGGTCATCATCAATGGCATGGATAGAGCGTCTTTTAATTTCAAAATTGACTATTCGTTTTAGTTCGTCAGTAAGATTTTCTTCTGTCTCGTCTTTGACTTTTCGCTGCGTCCAGTCTTCAGTTTGATCATCGTTGAATTCTGAATTCCAAGCAGCGCTTGGAGCGACAGCGGGCGCTTTGCTCGAGGAAAAAATTGTTGCGGCGAGACTGTGCGCGGACGGACCGTTCCCGGCGGGCCGGTCGGCTGGTCCGTCTGCAGCGAAATTATTCGCGGCAGGATCGTTCGCGGCGGGCCGGCCGGCGGGTCCGTCTGCAGCGAAGTTATTCGCGACAGGATCGTTCGCGGCGGGCCCGTCGTCAGCGCTATTGTTCGAGGCGGGACTACCTGCAGAGGAGCTGCCTGTGACGGTGCTATCTTTGCCATCAGATTCATGGTCAACAGAAACTGGCGGAGGCTTCACGTCCAAGTTACTGCCCGCTGGAAGAACGCGCAGCTTTTGTTTTTCGTCGGTGAGTTTCTCTTCCATGGTCTGCTTGTGCTACTGCGATTTTGACTGTAATAATTTGACTGATCCAAGGTCACTCGAGGCGCGCTTGAGTTCTTCGTTGAGTGCTGCGGCTGTCGGAATTCGCTTGCCCACTTCCATGTGAGTAGCGGCAGCGACGATTCGGTCGAGTTCAGCTGAAACGTCGGGCTTGATTTGCGCAGGATGTGAAGTCGAAAGTGGTTCCGGTTCCAGACCTGTGAGCCAATAATGCATGGTGGCACCGAGCGCGAAAATATCGCTGGCAGGTTCGCTCTTACCGCGAATCTGCTCAGGCGGCATGTATGCGTGTTTGCCGACGAGCGTCCCGGTCGCGGTTCCTAAGTATTGATTCGATGCACCGAAGTCGATCAGTTTCACTTCGCCGAGATTTGTCAAAACAAGGTTATCCGGAGTGACATCGCGGTGCACCACAGGCGGTGACTGCTCATGCAGATAGGTCAAGATTTCAGAGACCGTACTTGCCCACGCCAAAACATTCGCTTCTGATTGACGCCCTTGCTGCGCCACCAACTGCCTCATGTTGATTCCGTTTACGTGTTCCATCACGATGTAACTGCGATTATCTTCGACAAAGAAATCGTAAACTCTGGCAATGCCTGGATGATCCAGACGGCGAAGCGTGATCGCTTCTCGCGCAAACATCTCACTTGCCTTCTCGCGAATACTTTCGTTTTGCGATTCAGGAACAACTGACTCCTTCAAGACCACGGTTCCATTCACACTGTCTTCGGCTAAATAAACCGCAGCAAAACCACCAAAGGCCAGCTGGCGGATTACTCTGATTGTGCCGGATCGCAGCTGCCGTCCCGGTTCCAATGGAACAAACGTCGGCGCACTAAAGCGCTTTCCGAGTTCGTCTTCAAACATCTGCGTATGGCTGAAACCTTCCGATCCTAAATTTTCTCGCTGCAAACCATCGCGATATTCTTGCACTCGCGTGGACAACACCGCCGATGGTGCCCATGCTTCAATCGCCAACAACATTTGCTCCATGTCTTGCTCTGACACCGCCGATAGTTGCACTTGTTGCTTGTGCCTGGAGCCGGACAGCGCCAGCTGCGACGTTCCAAACAAGCCGGGACTGATATCCACGGTTTTGACTTCGGACCACGGAACCCACTGAGCGGCGCCGATGCCGAAGAATGACGATGGAAATCCACAACCATCTTCATTGACCAAAACTGTCTGTCCTTGCGTCCGTGATAGCGCATACAGATAAGGAACGTACACATAAGCCAGACCGCCCAGTAAGCTGATGATGAAGTGAGCGACCCTAATGAGCGTCGCGTGCGGCTTATCTAGCCCAGCAAGGGAGGCGCTAATTTCAAACATCACATAACCAATCACCAAACCAAAGATTGCCCACGAAGTATAAAAAGCGCCTGCTTTTATTTTCGAGGACTCCTTGACCGGAATCGTTATTTCAAATCTTTTTTCAGCGTTCATCTGTTTATTTTCACATTCTTATTTGAAACCATCATATTCCGCGAATTGACCGGCAACCGAGGAATTAATCCCTTCTTGATATTTACCCGTTTTGATCGATTCAGGCAGAACAAAACGAATGCTTTGTATCTAACTTACTTATGTCGCGATCGTTCCGCCCTCATGCCAGCAGCAGCTGCTCAGCCAGGCGAAAACATTTCATCAGATATAGCGTAAACCTTACATTACATCCAGCGGGGCTCCAAGGAGCAATAGCTACATGGCTAGTTGGGACCGCATTAATACACCTATAGAAAGGAGGCAAAGAAACCTCTACAGATCCGACCTTACCCAAGCCGCCAGCGCCTTACAGAACGACCGATCTCAAGATCAAATCTGCGAGCGACCATCACAAACTTGACAGAACCTATCCGTAGAGTTATCGTAGAAATAACGCTTACTTGAAGCGGACAAAGCAACCGAAGAAAACAAATATCCAAAGGTCCGACGTTCACGCCGGGCCGCACAAACACGAGGGGGCGCGATGGCTCTTGGGTTTCAGATTGCTGCGGGCACAATTCCAGGCCGTTCCCATTTAGGGTCGGGAAACTTGCTTCTCGGCAAAAACAATCAGGATGCGTTTTCCGTCAGGGTCTGCGAGGACTGCATAATCGCCACCGTTCAGGACGGTTGCAGCAGTGGTGCTCATTCCGAAATAGGCGCACATATAGGCGGGAAAATTTTACTGCGCCTGCTACATGACGCGTTCTGTGGCGCACTACAGACGGTGCAAACACGCGAGGAGGCCAGTGAACGACTCGAAAGAGTGCGTAAAAGATTCTTACACAAAGTCGCGAAGGTAGCCGATCTATTAATCGGCCCGAACTGTTCGGAAGCCGCCCGATGCGGTGAGTTGAGTCACAAACATTGCGCGCAGAAACAAATTCTCCACGATTGCTTTTTGTTCACCACACTCGGAATTGTTGTCACTCCATGCAGTGTCATCATATTCTCGATCGGAGATGGTGTTTTCGCTCTTAACGGTGACGTTAAACAAATCGGTCCGTTTCCGAACAACGCTCCGCCATACATCGCATACGCGCTGCTGCCCAGTGTTTTCGCTTACGACCCGGACGCTCTTAAGTTCCATATTCACGCAATCGTGAATACATCAGACGTCGAATCACTCTTAATTGCAACTGATGGATTCGAAGAGTTGATCGGCAAGAGCGGTGCGATGCTGCCGGGTAAGACGCGCGAACTTGGACCAGCCAGTCAAGTGTGGTCTGACGATCGTTTCTTCGATGATGACCAACTCGATCTGCTCACACCGTGGTTGCGACAGGTCAACAGTGAAGTAGTAAAAGTCAGTCCAGCGGCACAGTTGGAGCGGTCCTTCGGGCTGCTGTCCGACGATACCACGTTGGTTGCGATGCGCAGAAAACATTAGAGGTATGAAAAATGCCAACTGTATATATTGGAAAGAACGCCGTTAACTTCCACGCGAGCGGACTGATTGGAGAAGGTGGCGAAGCCGAAATCTACCAGCTCAATGCTTCAACGGTGATGAAACTGTTCAAGCAAGCATCGCATCCACAGTACCAACTGAAAGGCGCCGCGGCACAAGCAATGCAGGCGGCCGCCCGCGCTCGCATCGTAGAGATTCAACGGAAGCTGCCTGCATTTCCGCGCGGGCTGGCACCACATGTGGTGGAGCCTGATCGGCTTGTCTATGACACCGCCAACTCAAAACAACAAATAGTTGGTTACACCATGCCGCTTATCACTCCCGGACACAGTCTCCGCGAATACGCACAGAGAGCCTTTCGCGAATCGAGCGGCATCGGATTGGAGACTGTAATCGAACTATTTGCAGAACTGCACAAAACCCTCATTTGCCTCCACCAACACGACGTCATCATTGGCGACTTCAATCAGTTCAATGTTTTAGTTTCCGGAAAAACGCCTTATCTAATCGACGCCGACAGCATGCAGTACGGAGGTTTTCCATGCAAGACATTCTCGCCTCGTTACGCAGATCCGCTTATTCTAAGGAGCAATTCCGGAGAAGTTTCCATGGTTCACAACCATTCGAAACAAACCGATTGGTATGCATTCGCCGTGCTTTTGTTCGAATGCCTCTTATTCGTGCACCCGTATGGAGGCGTGTATAAAACAACGAACCCAAACAAGAGAGTTTCACCCGAAGAGCGATCGCTGCATCGCATTTCGGTGCTCGATCCCGATGTGCGATACCCAAACTCGGCGTTGCCGTTGAGCAGCCTGCCGCATGCAGTGCAGCACTTTTACGAACAAGTCTTGACTCATGACTTTCGAGATATTTTTCCACTGCAACTACTTCTTAGTTTGCACCCCGCCAACCAATCAGCGCTCACGGTGCGCCCGAACAACGTAATTCATATAAACAAAAAACGCCCGAACGGTGCGACTGTGGCTTCCACCGCCGGTGGTGCCAAGGTCAGAAACGTCTTCTCGACCAGTGGCGTCGTTTTAAAAGTAGCATTCGACGGCTCTTCCCTGCGCTACCTTTATCACGAAGACGGCAAGTTTATCCGAGAAGACGGTCGAGTCATCTTCAGAGGCGGGCTTGACCCAACCTTGAAGTTCGCGTTGAGCGGTTCCTCGACGCTGTGCGGAAAAGGCACCCGCAGTTTTGTGTTTGGCGAGGACGACGTCATCACTCCACTGCAAGCCGAACTCTATCGACGGCAAGAACCGATATTCGACGCAAACGCTGAGAATTTCTTCTACGTTCAAAACGGACAACTCTTCAGGCATTCCATAACCCGACCCGTCCTGGTCGACGACGTTCTTCCAGAGCAAACGCGCATATGGATGGGCTCTGAATTCGGATTCGCGTTTTACCTGGCGGGTGAATTCAGAAGGGCGTTCTTGTTCGACAAGTTGGAGTCAGGTCGAACATTGATTGAAATCGACGCCGTGAGCGGCAAGCTGCTCGATGTGCACTGCAAGTTCAGTCCGAACTATCTGTGGGTGATAGCATCCGTCGAACAAAACGGTCAAATCTTTAACCGCGTTACCACTCTAGACAAATTGGGACGCTGCCACGGAATAGTCGAGGCTATCGAAGGAAGCGGCACCTGGATGGATGACATCGCCAGCAGTTGCGCGGCTTCGTTTCCTCTGCAATCCGGTGGAACACGCGAAGCATTGTTGGTTGCCACTGCCGACGGTGTGGTTCAAATCGAATCGATAAAGGGCATCCTGGTCGAAACCAAAGTTTATTCAAATACCAAACAACACGTGCAACCAGGAGAGCGTCTGCTTTTCACTGCATCAGGTCTGTACGCCTGGGATGCCAATTCCATTCGGTTGATTACAACAGACTAAAAACTCAAAGCTCACGTAAGTAAAACACAGCACCAAGGAGATCGAATCATGACAGCTTCAGCACCACAAACACTAGCAAAGTACGAACTACCCTATCCGCCGCTCTACGAGCCAAAGCGGGTGGGTGAATTCTTCACACCAAAATATGATGACATCATGGCAAGCGCCGCCGATTGGCGCAAGTTGCACAACGTAGAACCTCGCAGAAAAGACAAACACTCGGTGGCGTTGACCATCATCGATCAACAGAAAACGTTTTGTCTTGACGATGGAGAACTGTCGATAGCGCCGGCTTCGGTGGGCGACACTCTCAACATCACCGAGTTTCTATATCGAAACATGCGCGTCATCAGTGACCTCATTCTGACATTAGATACTCACTATCTGTTTCAGATTTTCCACCCGCTGTTCTGGATCGATCAGGACGGCAAACATCCAAACGGCTTTACTGTAGTGCTTCCCGGCGATGTCGGAAAAACGATTTTCGTCAATCCTGAGATGGCTTACATTCTCTTCGGCGATATGAAATTTCTATCGTGGTTGCAAAACTACGCAGTGCATTACACCGAAGAATTAGCGCGACTTGGAAAACCGCCTCTTGTAATTTGGCCTGTTCATGGGCGGCTTGCCAGTCCCGGACATGCGCTTGTGCCATCACTGCAGGTGGCAGTCGATTTTCACGACATCGCGCGATGGAGCAGAACGCAATACAGACTGAAAGGTGATTTGCCTCTCAGCGAGTATTACTCGCCTTTCGGAACCGAAGTAACCAGGGCGCATGACGGCGTCACGGTTGGAGAAGAATCCGATAAGGCAGTTGAAGATTTGCTCAAATACGAAGCGTTGATCATCGCGGGTGAAGCCGAATCGCACTGCGTTCGCGCGGCGATTTACGACATCCTCAAGAAGATCAAAGCGCAGGATCCGGCGCTGGCCAAGCGGGTTTACATACTCGAGGATTGCACATCGTCCGTTCCAGGATTTGAAGTGCAAGGTCAAGAGGCAATCGCCGATTTCAAGAAAGCAGGCATGAACGTAGTCAATTCCAGAACACCGATGCAGGACTGGCCCGGAATCAATCAAGACATCTTCGACGTGGTGTAGACGACGCCGGATACGCGGGAACGCGCAACGCGGCAACGCGCAACGCGACAACGACAACGCGGCCAGTCCAGGCGAACTACGAGGGAATCACGTAATCGTGAATCAGAACGCCTGCCGCGAAGATCGAAAAATGATTTCAACGACCAACTGCAATTTCAAGGAGAAGTATCATGACAAACCAAACCCCCGACGCATCTGATTTATTCAAAGATGCGCTTAGCTCCGGCGAGATTTCGCCGGGATCCGCGATGCTCCTGGGAGGTCTTTCCCAACGCATCAATCGCACCATGTCCGCACCATCGGTGAAGCCAACCGTCACCGAACAAACGCAACTCTGCATGGTGATCGACAACTCACCATCGATGGAGCATCAAGACAATCACCTGGCCGTGATTGAAGGTCACAACCTGGTCGTCAATTCGCTGATGAACGCGCGAGCGGTCAACTCGATTGAATCATTGACGCAGTTGCTAAACAAATCGCCTGACTATGTGAAACGTGTCACAGGAGACGTCGATCACTTTCGCTGGTCGAACTTAAAAGCAGCACCGCGGCTGGACAAGAAAGGCTTCATCGCCGGATCAGGAACGCCGCTCTACGACCGGTGCCTGGAGGCTCTCGGAAGCGTGATTGCCAGGACAAAGTGGTGGGAGGACACTTATGGGATTCAAACACGCTCGGTCACATTACTTATGAGCGATGGAGACAATAACTCAGGCAAAGCCACAGCGGATGATGTCGCGCAGGTTGTTCAGGATATGTTAGGGATGGAGAAGCATCGAATCTTTTTTATGGGAGTAAAATTCGGTGGTGTCGATTTTAGAAAAATCGGCAAAGACATGGGCATACCGGACAACTGCATCGATATTGTAGAGCGCGATCCGCGCGCTATTCGAGCTCGATTCCAACTCTTCAGTCAATCAGCTACCGCCATCGCCAGTGGTGCGGCTCCTGCGACGATTCAGTCGCTTGGATTTGGTGGCACGACCTGACAGCCAGGGAAATAGAATCGCAAAATCTGATCGCATTTCTTTCCACGAAGAGCCAATCCGGCGGCTCCCCACTGACAAAGACCGACGCCGTGACCGGCGCCCGATGATTGTATTTTGACAAATTCCTGATCGTTCACTTTGAAAACTTGAAAGCGGTATCGCGTGCTTGGAATGAGGCCCCAACCACGCGCTCTGCCGATCTTTACCATCGTTTGATAGCCACTGAGCTGTTTATTAATGCCACTCGTGGGAGATTCGATCGTCACCTCGGTCGGACGTTTCTGGCTATCGTATTTCATGATGGTGGGCATGCCACCATCAAAAACATTTTTCAGAACCTTTGCCGGCACTGTTGTTGTTTTGGTTTTCCAGAATGGGGATTGCGTACAATAGACACATTTGACCGGCTGAAGATACTTGAGCGGTATTGCACCCTCTCCGAAAATCACGTCACCACTGCTGGTGCCGCCTGCGCAGGTGGAATGGAAATATGGTTGTATCGGCGAGTTGTTGTAAAAGAGGCGCTTGCTGGCAACACTTTTGACGGCACGCACGACCGCGGGACTGGCAAATTCGCATCCTTTATAGGCTTGTTCTTTAGTCGAATCGCCGACGATTTCACCATCTTTCTTGCGCTCGACGATGCCCGTAACCAGCACTGCCAGTGCCTTCAAAGCTTCAGGATGACAGTCCGGCGGCGACTCGCTGCCGACAACGGAGGCGACATAATCAATCGTGGGAATCTCGTTGACGCATTTCAAACCGGACAATCCCGGACGCGAATCATCCACGGAAAAAACTAAACGACCCAGATAAGCACGTTCTACTCGCGGGCTCAATCGAATGCGCACGCCGCGACTATCGAGTGCTTGCACGACCAATCGTCGGGAAGCGAAGAATGGTGCCGATGCTCGATTGGCAGCGTTCAAACCCCGCAATTGCAGATGATTGTTTTCAACTCCCACATCAATCCACTCGTTTCCAACTCTCATATTGCGAGGAGAAACGATTTCGAGAGGTCCTTTCATTTTGACGCTTTTGATATTGTCGCTCATCTCGAATAGTTGAACGCGCAAGTTCGAAGGCAGCGCTTCGGCGCTCCTACATACAAAAGAGAAAGAGATAAGGAGTAGCAGTAAAATTCTTACGATCACTTATTTATGTTAGACCGACAGATACGTTGAGTGCAATTTTATTGAGATCCAGGCCATTCAACCGACAACAATTGTTCGCGCGCTTGCGGAATGGCGCTGTCATGGCTGGTTCCCACTGGAGCGTAGAGGCAAAACGCATGCTTGGGATTATCGTGCGGAAAGTAACCCGTCACCCATGATTCGAATTTTCTGCCGCGCGCAACCGTTCCAGTTTTAGCTGCAATCTTTAATTTGTGATGAGGATCGAGTTTCTCTGCCGTTCCATTCTGGCAGGCCATCACCATCCCCGCGCGAATGTGCCGAAAGGTCGAGTCTTTAAGTTTGAGCGCAAACGGTTTCACACTCAGATCATTAGTATCAAACATCCCCGCGTTCTTCAAAGGCGGCACATCACCTTCGGTCGCAAAAATGGCTGCCAGTCTCAGAAGTTGAAGCGCGTTAGGCTGCAAATCATCGGCAAGACCAAGTGCGTAAAGCACAGTCGAGTATTTTGGTTTCGTTGGGAAGGCACCGCATTCGAAACCAGCGACTGCTCTATCAAAACCAAACTTTTGCGCATATTCAATGATGGCGGCCGGTCCGGTTTTCCTGGTCGCTCTGGCGAAAAAGACATTGCAAGATTTCGCGATCGCTTGCTCGATATTGATGTCGCCGTGAGGTTCTCCGCAGTGATAAGATTCGGAATCGATCACGATCGTGCCTCTGCATTCCGAGGTTTCGTTTGGATTTAAAAGACCTTCCTCTAATAGGCAGGCGGCGGTGACCAGTTTCATCACCGACCCAGGTCGCGTGTGCGGAACTTTCAATCCGGACGGAAATCCGACATTGCCGTTTTTCAAATCGCCCCAGAAAAAAATGCCGCCGGACGGAACGGATTTTTCCGACGGTCCTGCCGCCTCGGCAGGTTCGCCTTGCGCCACTTCAAAAGCGCTGCCCAAACCAAATATTGACTTCAAAAACCGGCGCCTTTCCGGGTTTTCAATTTCTTCGCGAGGCTTTGTTTCGTCCGTCATGCCGACTCCAGATCCAAGTTTTACAATCTATTCACACGCTTTCAACCTGCGGTTTCCAACAGTTTAGCGAGTCGCACTCATAATACTCTCAAGGACTCCGTAACAAGATCAGGTTCGTTCCGTAAATCGGCTCGCGCCCTCATTCCCTACTCCGGAAATCGCCCAATGCAGACACTCTTAGTGTGCTTGACCATCCTAGCCTGTTTCGCCGCGACCACGGATTGGTCGCAATATTGTAATGGAAACTTAGTCGATGCAATCATCCCGCCACCCTCAGTGCAGCTATATCTTCAAGATCAGCTGGTCGAGAAACAACCGACGGGTAGAGAAATTGTCGGCTGGATGCAAATCAAGCCGACGGAAAACGGTTCCGGTTTCAAATTGTCGTCCGATTTAAAATTGTCCTCAGAGTTGAAAGTTGCCTCCGGCGTGAAACCGACCGCAGGTTCAAATCCAATCGCAGGATTGAATCCAACCCTGGTTTCAAAACCAAGTCTGAGTTCAGAACTGAACCCATCAAAGCTAATCCTTGCAAGCGCTCCAAAAGTTTCTGCAGCTTCCAGAACTTCTCAAGCTTCTAAAACTCTTCCAGCTTCCAAAGTTTCATCCGACAGCAAAATCGAAGCAACCTTGCCGCAGATTTCGATGATCACAATTCTGCATCACTTTAATGCGGACGAAAACGAGAGCCTGAAAGGATTATCGCTAGAAAAATTAGCGAACAAATTCGTTGTAAAAAGCGACCACAAGAGAAACGCCGGGCTGTTCATAACCCTGATAAAGGACGGCGACACACGCGCCTGTTGGGGTTCTGTCAATTCGAGCCAGCGCAATCTGGTCCAGGCGGCGGTTTACACAACGGAAGACGCGCTCACGAAAGATTATAGATATTCAAAAATCAAGAAGAGTGAAATTAATCAACTTATACCTCAAGTGACAGTAGTAAAGAAGATCATTCCTATAAACTCCATAGTGTCCATGCAGCCCTTAAAACAAGGACTGATGGTGCGAGCCGGAGGAAAAGGTGCCGTGCTTTTGCCGGGCGAAGCAAGTGATCCACACTACCAACTTGTGAAGACCAAACTGAAAGCCGGAATCCCAATGTCGCAACCCTGCCAACTCTACAGAATCGAAGCCGATGTTTACCGATAAATCAAACCAAAACCCAGGTCAACGTAATCTATTCCTGTCGTGGGAAATCATGCTTCTCTACTGTCTGCTTGCCGCAGTCGTAGTCCTGCTTTTGCAGCAACCATCGGGTTCTGTGAGCGGCAAAATCGCGATCGAAACCGATAAGAAATTCGGTCTTTTCTCGTACGACATTCGCAAAAACAAAGTTTATGCGGTGGCGACCGGACCAAGAGAAGGCATCACAATCGCGCGCGGTGTCTGGGTTAAGGACGACGGTACTTTTAAAATCGAGCAGTTGCCGGTTGGTGAGTATCAAATCAAAGTCAGAGCACCAGGCTTCGAAACAGAGAATGTGGAAAACGTTTTTGTGGCCAGCGGGAAGCTCGGAACGCTGGCAGAGACTATCAAATTGCATGTGCTCGAGCCATCGGTCAGCATCGCAAGCAACGTTCGCGTTTTCACAACTCAAGAAAATCCGTCTTTCTGGATCACCGCCACTGGTGCGGTTGACTCAACGATCAAAATCTACAAGAAGTCTTTTCTCGAAACTGTGACTTCCAAGCCATTCGTAGCGAAATCAGTACACGTCTCAAGCGATTTGAGTTTGTATCCTTCTTACAGTTCAAAACTGGTATCACCGTTTCCTGCCACCGAAAAACCGTTCAAGGTTTTAACGCGCACGCTCAAGCCTAACTTCGAAGACTCTGCCCGAGCCGATTTCAAGCTCGATAAAGACCTTCCGCCCGGCGATTATTTTGTAGTCGCAGAATGCACAGATTTGACTAAACAGAAAAATACCGCAGCAATCTGGTGGTTTACCGTAAGCGACATCGGGCTTATAGCCAAGCGTTCGCCGGAAGGGACTCTCGTCCGTGCGATCGATTTGAACACGCTCGCCGGCGTACCAGGCGTGAATCTTAGAATGATACCGAAGGACTCAGATCCTTCGAAAGCCTTTGCCAAAGGCGTAACTGGAGCTGATGGTATCGCGTTCATTAAAAGCGTAGATGGACAAAACTCTGAATCGACGTTGCTCGGTGATCGTCAGGGTCACTCAGCGTACGCATCCGGCGGCTATTGGTACGGCGGCGAAGGCGACGATTACACCACTTACTTCTACACGGACAGACCGATTTATCGCTTAGGTCAAACGGTCGGCTTCAAAGGCATCGCGCGGAAGCTGGACAAAAACGGCTTCCAAAACATTGGCGCTGAGGAAGAAATCGGCGTAGTGATTGAAGATCCAAGCAACGTTCAACTCTATAGCGGCAAGATCAAATCTTCTAAATTTGGAACGTTCAATGGTCAGTTTAATATTCCAGAGGAAGGCAAAACCGGCGCCTACACTTGCAAGTTGACATATAGCTCGACGGGAAAAACTGCATACGAATATTTTGAAGTCGATCAATATAGAAAACCGGAATACAAAATCGATATCAAACCATCGGCAACACGCATTACAGCAGGCACTAAAGGCACTGCGACATTGTCAGCGACGTATTTCTTCGGCGGACCGGTAGCCAATGCGCGCGTCAAATACAACATCTACGCGTCGCCGGATTATAGCGCTCGCTACAAGATGCAACCGCGTCCTGACTACTATAGTTACTTCGATGACTGGTCGAATAACAACGAAGACAACTACGACTACGGTGGCAGTTTTGTCGGCGAAGGCGTCGCGCAGACCGATGAAAACGGACAGGCCGTCATCACCTTCGATACCAAGAAGATCGAACCCGATCTGACCAATTCCAACTACTATTATGAATACAACGACAAGAAATACAAAATCGAAGCTGAAGTAACCGACATCAGTCAACTGACTGTCACCGGTTCTGGCTCGGTCAATGTCACCGCCGGTGACTACGCCTTGTTTGTCGACCCTGTCGATTATGTGGTCAAGGCCGGCGAAGGTGTGCAAGCCAACATCGAAGCCCGAGATTACGATGGCAAGCCGGTCGCCAATCAAAAGATTCACGTGAAGGTTTCACGCTGGCCGTGGGATGCCACCACATCCGCTCGCAACAGAGAAATCGTAATCACCGAGGGTGATGTCACGACAGACGCTGAAGGCAAGATCAAATTCAGCTCTACGGCAGGCAAACAATGGCCGACTGATACCTTCTATATAACTGCCTCGGCGAAGGACGCTCACGGCAACACAGTGGTCGATTCAACAAGCATTTGGGTAGCCAGTGATGATTATCCATACGCTGTATCGAGTGCTGATTCGAAGAAAGAATCGTTCAAGATTTCGCTCAACAAGAAAGTGTTCAAGCCGGGCGAAACAGCTCGCGTGATGATTTCCGGACCGTTCACCGGCAAGGAAGGCTACGACGCGCTCGTCACTGTTGAAGGTACAACAATCTACAGCCACAGAATTGTGCCGCTGAAAGCGAGCGCCAATCTGGTCGAGATTCCGATCGACAAGACGTACGCACCAAACGTATTCGTCGCCGTGACGATGGTTGCGAAGAAGAAGCAATTCTATTCGACCAGCGAGATGGTTATGGTTTCGCCGAAGGATCACTTCTTGAAGCTGGCGATCGAATCCGACAAACAAAAATACAAAGCTGGTGAAACAGCCAAGTACACGATCAAAGCAACCTACGAAGACGGTCGCCCGGCGCCGAACACGGAAGTTTCGCTTGGTGTGGTCGACGAGAGTATCTACTCCATTCGTGCAGAGAACGCACCAGATATTCGCAAAACCTTCTACTCGCAACGTCAAAATAAAGTGAACACATTCTGTTCCTTCCCTGAAACATATTCAGGCGGTCCGGATAAGACGGCGATGGATCCGAAGTTGCGCAAGAACTTCAAGGACACTGCCGCCTGGTTGCCACAACTGGTCACTGATGCCAATGGTGTCGCCATAGCTTCGGTTGCCCTCCCTGACAATTTGACGACATGGCGAGCCACTGCTCGCGGTATCACGATGGGATGCGACGTGGGAGCCACTACTCAGTCCGTTCTGGTCACTCAAGACATCATCGCGCGCCTGGCGCTGCCTCGCTTCTACACTGAAGGCGATCAGGGCGAGATATCGACCGTGGTGCACAACTATTCAGACACGAACCAGAACATTCATCTGACTCTGACAATTTCAGATCAGTTTAAATCTTCAGTCGCACTCGCTCAAAACCTTTCTGTCGAGAAAGACAAAGCAGCGAAGTTCACCTGGCCGGTTTCTATTGCAAAACCAGGCGTGGGGATGATTCGCATCAAAGCCGTCGGTCAAACCGGTGGCGATTATCTGGAGCGAAAACTGCCGGTCAACGCATTAGGAATTCCGTTATTCAACGCCGATTCCGGAGTGCTTACCGATGCAATTCCAAGCGTTCAAATCTCACATACTGATGTTGGCAGCGTCTTCTCACCGAAGATGACGGTCAATCTTGCCGGCTCTGTAATCGGGCAAGTACAGGGCACCTTCGACTCTTTGATCGACTATCCATATGGCTGCACCGAGCAAACAATGAGTCGTTTAATGCCGTCGATCATTGCAATGCAATTGAACAAAAAACTCAGCGTGCCATTACTGCCTGCATCGGTACAACGATTTGAGAAGGTCAGAACCATGGGCATGGCAAAACTCTCCGAGCACCAACATTCCGACGGCGGATGGGGCTGGTGGAAGGACGACCAGAGCGATCCTTATATGACTTCGCTTGTTCTGGAAGGACTGAATCTTTTGCAAGACACCGGATACGCCACCGATAAAGCGATGATGGACCGGGGTGTTAAATGGTTGACCACCAGTTCAATCGCATTGGAGAAACAACTCTCCGATCCAAAACTGCTCAACGATTGGAACGCAGAAAACAGACGATGCGATATGGCGCGCCTGGCTTACACCTTGAGCGTTTATAAAACCAAACCGAATAAAACAATCGTAGCCTGGATCAAAAACGAAATTCCAAAATTCACTCCGGAACCACTGGCGTACACAGCTTTAGCGTTGAAATCTTTCGGCGATGAAGCAGGCGCAAAACAAGCAACGACGCGTCTTTTGGCACTAGCCAACAAGAGCGAGTCGACTGTTGATTGGGAACACACCGAAGCGATGATGAAGCGCTTGAAACTCGTTGGTGCCACAGATTACAGTTATCGCTATACCGGTGAAGAAACCACAGCATTGGCTCTCAGAGCCATGCTCGCAGTAGATCCGGACAAAGTCGAATTGCTCGAACAAATCAAACACTGGTTGCTCCTGCACAGAGACAAAAACGGCTGGGCGAACACCAAGACGACGAGCGAGGTTCTGCTCGCTCTGCTCAAGGATGCCCTGGCAAGCGCCAGCACCAATGGTGATACCGTCTCCGCCAGGGTATTGATGGACAATGTTCTGTCAACCGAAATCAACTTCAATACCGGAGAGCTGTTCAGCAAAGAGAAAGCGTTTGCGCTGCCGACCTTCTTCCCTGCCAAGAACAGCGTTCAGATTCAAAAAGTCGGTCCAGGCAAGTTGTATTACAACACCGTGCTGGAATACACCAAGGCGTTGAAACCTGGCGAGCCTCTGCCTGTGAAAAACACGCCGGCTGGGCTAACCATGAGCCGTTCGTTCTATCGTCTGGAATCACAACCAGCCGGCGCCGACGGCATAATCAAAGTGGTGACCAAACCATTCAATGGTGGCACCATCAAAGCAGGCGAAACGATCTTGATGAAAGTCCAGGTCGACAGCCCGATGTCGTTGCCTTACGTGATCGTCGAATGTCCGCTACCAAGCGGCGCCGAGGTAGTGCAGAGCAGCGGCGCGTCCAACGCAGTCACCGATGGCGAAACCAACACCGAATCAATTTCCGGTGACTGGGGCCGTTACTGGTGGTCGCACCAGGACGTCCTGGACGACAAGATTGTCTTCTTCGGCACCACAATTCCTTCAGGCAAGAAAGAGTTCCACACTCTGCTTCGCATGGAGTTGCCGGGCAAGGTCAACTGCAATCCAGTCACGCTGGAAGGCATGTACACCAAGCTGATTCGCGGTTACACAACTTCGGAAGAACTGAACATCAAATAGGTTGGACGAAACAATGAAGTTCGACAAAAGCTATTTGATTTTGATCCTGCCAGTAGCGCTCGCATCAGGCTACTGGCTGGAGCGACCATTCCAGGCGCGTCTTGGCGAGGCGCACAGCAAAATTACACATCTGAATCGACAATCAAAAACAAACATCGATTTAGCTTGTAAGAAAATCAACGGTCATGTAATTCGCCCCGGCGAGTCTTTCTCATTCAATCGCACAGTCGGTCCGCGGGACAACGAACATGGATTCGTTTCCGCGCCCACCTATATGGGCAACGAAACCACTAACACCGAAGGTGGTGGCGTGTGCCTGGTGTCATCATTGCTGTACAAAGCCGGACTGGAATCCGGGCTGGCAGTTTTGGAACGAGAGCCGCATTCCAGGACAATCTCCACGGTCCTGCCCGGCTTCGACGCAACCGTATGGTGGGGACGCCACGATATGAAGTTGAAAAACGTCAGCTCCGAGCCCATTAAAATTCACTGCAACGCAGACTTCTACAACGTCGGCATCGAGTTCTTCGGACAAAAGAATGCGCCGATTCATCAAATCGTCAGGCGCGAAAAACCAGCATCGCCAACCCAAGTCGCAGTAACGGTGTCGCTCCAAACTGGTGACAAGCTGCAGCAAATCTCCAACGATCTATACGACAAGTCCGTTCATAGATAACGATTCAGACGGCGCGCTCACCGAATCCAGTGGCAAGCTATCGATAGCAAGGAGAAATTGAAAATGTGCCTGTGGTCCACATTTTTTGCAGATTAATGTGGCCCACATCGGTCTCGATCTCCCCGACCTGCAGCGACGCGCGCGTCCAGCTCACTTCGCCTTCTTCGTTCCGAAAGGTGTGCCGATATCCATGTCGGTGAACATCTCTTTCAAATCACTCTGACTTGCTGCCACGAACGCTTCCAATGGTGTGGCAGCAAGCTTGTAACCTTTCGGCGTACTGAATGTGTCTTTGGAAATTTTCACATCGGAGATCGACTTTGTCGATACACGAAGCATTTTGCTTCCGCCCCTGAAGTTGACGACGTATTGCATGGGGAAGCCCTTTGCCGGCGGCACCATGTTTAGGCTGTAGAGAAACAAATTTATTCTTTCGTTACCTACACCTGGTGCGTACAAACAACTATAGCTTTCTGCCACCTCGGCCTTACTTTTCTTTGAGACTCCCAGCACATAATCGACGTCGCCCAACCCGTGATAGCGCCTGCTGATAGTTTCGCCGAATGATTTGTACGTCAGCCTTTTTAGTTTTAACTTCGCTTCGATTAGATCACCGGACGAAATTATTTTGAGGCTCTTGGCCTTCGAGTACACGTCTAATGAATCGTTCGACCTAACCAGAACGCCACCACGGAGCCAGTCTTCGAAGCTAAGATCGTAACGCAGTTTAGAATTAGAATTAAACATGTAGACTCGCCAGTCCGGAGCCTTGGCGAATGCCGTCCAGTGATGACGCGGCAAAGTCGTCTTGATTGCGTTTTTCGTCATCACGATAGTCAGAGGTTCACCGAACCGTTCCTGACGAATCAAAAGTCCGTCGTCATCCGCTGCACGCGCCGCGCTGCTGCAGCCGCTCGAAATCAACGAACAACTAAACAAAAGCATAGCGACAACAAACAAACGCGCCGATAGCAACTCGGCTAGTTTTTTCTTTTCAAACTCGGACCAGCAAAAATGCATTCAGTCTTACTTGAAGAACTAACTCAAACCATTCTACTCCTAGAATGTGAGAAGAAATATTCGTTCGGCAAAACAAATTACTCTGAGGCTTTCGCTTTTTCAGATTCTTTAGCAGCTTCTTCGGCGGCTTCAGCACTTGCTTGATGAGGAAGAATGTCGACTTTTTTGGCTTCTTCAGCTCGAATCGCGGCTTCAACTTCAGCAGGATCGACAACCACAGTTGCGGTTTGTCTCGACATGAATGAAGCGATACCAAGCACTACCGACGACAAAACTGCCAGTGCAATCAGAACCGTCATTCTTACCGAGCTATCGACGTTGTTGCCTTTGTCGAGCAATTCCGCGGTCAGAAATCCAAACGCGATCATTTGCGCAGGCACCAGCATTGCGCTTTCGTAGCCGAACAAACCGAACACTGGAAGAATTTGTTTGGACTCGACTGTGACAACGTCTTTGGTATGAACATTGGCGACCACATCCTGTGAATGCGGCGTAGCGATCGAAGCGCGCCACTCAACTCCCGCCAGCGCTTTGCTGAAGATAGTGATCAGAACGCAACCGATCATCACAGCCAACAACATAGCCGAAGTCGGCTCCGCATGCAGGAAGAAAGCTGTTGCAGCCGGCGCCAAAATGGTGGCGGCAAGAAGCAACAATGCCTTGGCGCGATTATCAATTCGTTCTCTGATTAACAAAGCTGCTGTAATCGCAATCAACAAACCGGCGTAGAGCGCGGCACTCGTATACGGGTGCATGACGTTGATACCGGTCATGTTGCTGTTGAATTTGTAGATGAAGGTATGGAGAAATATGTAAGAGCCCCAGTACAGTCCAGCTATCATCGCAGCACCGGATGTAGTTGCAATCGCAGTCGCGATTGCCAGGACAATCAAGCCCGGCGTGAAGAATAAACGAGTGGCCAACAGCGTGAAGATGCCTATGAATAGCAGTTGTTTAAAAGACTTGGCCGAAACCGATTCATTCGGCCCAACTTTGTCCATCGCTTGCAGCACGTAAGTCAACAGATATCCGGCGCCACCGATTGCACAAATTTTTGCCAGATCCATCACGACGACTACTTTCGTGACAAGGATCAAGAGGACCAAACCACCAGTGATAGCAAGACAAACGCGTTTGACATAAAGCTTGTCCACTTTCAAAAACGGATCTTGAATCCAACGCATAAAGATGGCAACAACAAACGATGCCAGAATCAAATTCTGATGATGCCCTACCCATGCGCCAGAGTCGACGGTTTTGGTCCAATAGATTGAAACCAACCAGAGATACGCAGGCAGAAAATCTTCCAGCGTGCTCGTTTCTTGTTTCAATAAATTCTGTGCAGACTTCCAGCAAACCAGCCCGGCGACGACCGCGGCCAGCGGATGTTGGTAGTTGTCTGCCGGTACCATACAAGTGAATGCAACCGACGCTCCCAGAAGAAGCAAAGCTCGCAGAAATGGTGGCATGCCGGATGCGCTTATTAAAAACGGCAACGCCACTGCACCGGCAAAGTACGGCGCAGCGTCAGCGATCGCCAATCCGAATGACTGGCTGATCAACATCAAGCCACTGATTGGAACGATGATCGCGAGCATGACTTTTAATGCCGGCACGAATTGATCGAATGTCAATTTGACCTTGTCGCGACTGAACCGCCACAAGAAAACAGAGACAGCAAGTATTGAGAAGATTACGATCAACTCGGGTTTGAGCGCTGACATATTTCACCATCTCCGCATGTTAGACTGGATGTCACTAGCATAGCGTCATGGCATTACTCCTTGGTGTAGAACAGGAAAAAGTGACGATAATTTCTTGTTAGAATCAACTTATGCGTTTTCTATATCCAGTCCTAATTCTCGGCATTTTGACGATCGTGATTCTCACGATGGTATCGAGCAGCTCGACCGGAGATCCCAAGGGCACGGCGACAAAGTTTCTCGAAGCTGTGCAGCGAGGCGATTACAAAGCGACTGCGGATTTGTTCGGCGGCAACACCTGTCGCTGCCCCAAGAAGGGCGGTTGGGTTTCGTATCTCGTCTACGCATCAGCACAAGAACCAAACCTGGCATTCCTGATGGGAAGACCGTTTACAGTCGGCAGCTCGAAAGAAACCGCTATCAAACATCCTGACAAAGCGCACGTCAGCATCTTGCCGTGGCAGCAACCCGAAGACGTCATCGTGGATCTTGATATCTCATTCGAAGAAGCTCGCTACGCGCCGCTTTTTCTGCCATTGAAAACTGCTTACGGCATCGCGATCACGCAGGACGAGTTCACCAAGTTCACGCAGAACCCTGACATCGAATGCTGGAAAGGTTTCACATTGCGCCTGCGACCTGGAATCGCGCCCGGTGCGATCGAGCGTCCGGAGTCGAGCAAAGGCATCGAGTACAAGCCCACTGAAAACGAGCATGATGTCAATCGCGCCGGCTCTTTGAGTATTGAAGATAAACAGAAACTCCTGGTCGTTCAAAGCAACGGCAAAGAAGTGCCAATCGCCTCCATTAAGAAGGTAGGAAAATCCGAAGCGACTGATGACAAAACAAAATCTGATGTCGAAAAAAGTAGCGCAGAAGCGAGCGACGATTCCTTTATATATGCAAACGTCGAAGACGCAATCAGAGAATCACTTGGAGATGAAGTCGCGGCCTACCTTCACCCACGCGACCCCGGTCCGATAAAACTCGCCGATGGCACAGCAATGTCTGAAGTTGATGTGGAAAAACAACTGCCGCGATTGAAGTCAGCGAAATTGCGACTGCACATCGTCAGACGAGAACAACTTCGCGAATGGACTGTTTATCACATCGGCTTATTGGAACCAGTCCTTGCGCTCAGCGATGGCAGCTCGTTTCCGTTAAAGAGTTACAAGAGCCCTTCGGGAGACGATGTTCCCAATCCGGAAGATTCTGCCCCGATCGCTAAATAGTTGCGGCACCGCATTTGATATCACGTTTACGTTTATAGTTTTGCGGGCTCTGCTCGCGTTAAGTTTATTAGGATCGCGGCGTCAGCATTCTTAATCACGTTAGTCTAAAGTTTCGCAGCATCAGCACTCTGCTAACGGTTAAGTCCATAGCTTCGCAGCATCAGCATGTTCTAAAAAATGCTCGCCTTCATCAGTTATCACGAATCTATCTGTTTCTAGTTTTAAGTAGAAACGATCCGAATTCTTTAGGTTTTCTACACAGCCTAGTGTAGTTAACGTGGCAAGGCAGCTGTCTAGCAGCTGAGTATTCTTAACCATTAATGTGTCGCCGAGTACCGATGGACGTAATCCGAACTGTGATGAACGAGCGCGGCTATCATGCAGTTCTTGAAGTATCGCAATGGACAGCTCTTCTTCAGTCCAAGTAATACCTTCTGATTTCCACGGTATATCTGAATGATTTGCTGCTTCTGACATTTCTTCTCCAACAGAGAGTACCTTCCTCTACTGTAGGTTCAACTAGACTGTGAGTCAAATTTTCCACTATCTCGACTTATTTCCTTCTGAGCGCTTGCTCCGCAAAGGCAGTCAACGCCTGTTGTCCTTGAGGACAAAGAGGGCACAGGTGGATTGTAGCCACCTGTTATCTCTGGATGACTACTCTGCTAACGGTTAAGTCTATAGCTTCGCAGCATCAGCACTCTGCTTCCGAAGTTTTATAAGCAACGCGAATAGAATGAAAGCCGGCAAAATAACGATCGTAGCGAGCGCGATAAACTCTGGCAAGAACAACTGCGGGCCGTTGTATGCAATGGTGGCAACGTATCCCAAACACGTAACCATGACAGCGCTCAGCGCGTAGGCGACATAACTGCTTCGTCCAAGTTGCGCTATCGCCACGTAAAGAAACAAGCCCATCGACAGCGATTGTGCCACTTCTAAAACGTAGTCCTGCCAGTAGCGTTCGCCGCTGCAAGCAACCAGTGTCGCCACCAGTCCGATCAATGCAATGCGCCCGAATGTAGGCGCGAATTTACCAGCCAAGCCCACTGCGGCCACGATCGCGCACAGCGTCATCGGCAGCCCTTCAAGGCATTTTATGGCAACGTATGCGATGGGAACATACACATCAGTCAATTCAGTAATCGAATAGATCGAATCTACAGGCACCGAGGGTGATATCAGTTTAGCAATCATATCTTTGAGCTGATTAGTTATGACTGTGAATGAAATGGAAGCATACGAGAACAGAATAGCGTCGAACCACAGTTCCATCCTGCCATCGCGATGATTAGGCAGCTCGGAGTTTGTCTTACCGAACGTGTACTTTAAATAGGAAACGATTGGAGTTCGCGGAGCAATGATGCGCAGAGCACCAAGAGTGACCGCGATTAAAACTGATATCGAGACGAACTTGCCAAACAACGAAGAGGCGAGCCCGAGCAACTGTTCTGCGATGTACGAACTCATCGGCGTGGTCGTGCTCAGTCCCGTAAAGAACGACGGCAGATCATTGAGATAAGCCAACAGTCCCAGCGGGAGCGTCGCCAGGGCGATGATGATCGGAATGCGATATCTGATCGCACCGGTTCTGAGAACGGAATAGCACCACAAAAGAAAACCGAGTGCAAACAATATCGATCCAAAAGTTCGAACATGTCCGAGGATGACGTCTTTGGAAGTGCGCTTCTCGCGCTCAAAAGTCCAGGAATCCGGCACGTCCCAGAACTGCTGGAAATTGCCGACCTGACCGCCAATCACGTCTACGCTGATGCGGCAATCGGCTTCAGCCACTTTCAATCGGGGATAAGTAAATTCAACGGTGTAATCAATACGATTTTTTCGTTTGTCAGTCGATGTTTTTTTGAATTTGAAGTCCTTAAATTCCGGATGCGTTTCGCGCAGATAGTCTTCCGCCGTCTTCCGGGCTTCTTCCTCGGTCAGGCTGGCGCCCGGGTCATCTTCTTCACGCGTGATATCGAGCGTTGTCTCATTGCCGGCACCATCGAGATAAACGGTGTATTGCTCCGACACCAGTGGCTTAAAGAACCGAACCGCCCAATAGAAGCCGCGCCTCGTCTCCTTAAAAATATTGCGCGTCGTTTCTGCATCAGTATTTTCAAAAATATATTGAAAAGATTCACCGATCGAATTAGTAGATGAGGTGGCAGTTTGCATCCAATCTTTGGGATCGATATTATGCTTTTCCATGACCGCACGTGCGCGGGTAAGCGCTTCGGAGTGGCTGACCAGAAGTTTTGCATCCTGATTGATTCCACCCTTAATCGGAAAAATAATCAGGCTGATTATCCCTAGCAGACAAATTATTGCCATGCTGACTCGAACTCGTCGCGCCAATGGATGGTAATCGATTGGCGGAGGCGCGTCTTCGACCGGCGGTGGCGGCGGGATAATCAGAGGTATCTTGTCGTTGTCGTATTCGTCGCTGGTGCCGAGTTCTTTTTTCTTCTTCACAGCAAATGCCACAGCGACAAGGACCAGCCATGGTATCAAAGCTGGTATCACAGAAAGTTTAAGCGCAGTGACATCTGAGTATAAAAATGCTTCGACATACATGAACGAATCGACCAGGTAGTGCGACGAAACGCAAGCGACGATGCCATATCGGCGCAGAATCCAGCCTTGTAAAAGCCCGACCATAGTGAGTTCTAACCCACGAGCATACGCCGGTTCTTGAGGATAAGAACTGTGCGCGAATCCCCACACGACGGCTTGAAACAAGTTGGCAATCCAGAAGTTTTTGAACAATCTGGTGCCGATACCGATACCAATGATGCGGCAGGCTAGCTCTTCTTCGAATGACGCAGTCACACCAAGGGCAATCGCTGATACGAATGGAATGACGTTACTCAGCACTTCATGACTTTCCACACCGAGTGGGCACCAGAAATTCATTTGTTTGCCGGCAATGTAATACAGCACGATCCAGCCAAGATGGATGGCGACGACAAAGTGGCCGACGATCACCGCGCGCACAAATTTTTCGTTCGTAACGCCGCCTACAGTCAGCATCTTTTCGAAAGCGATCTTGTGAGGAAAAAGTTTTCGATAAACAATTTCGGATCCGCCGAACAACGACACGCCCATCATGGCGTTGCCGACAAAGCCCATGACTGCCTTGAAGACCACGTTGATAATGTAATCACGGAAAGCGATGGTGGGCGTGTAATTGGTGATCAGCGCCGGCAGGTGATTGAGGTAATCGAGCGCGGAAATTCCGCCGAGCAAAATGCCACCAAATATGGCGGCTCGCCAGCGAATGTTCTTCGTGATGATGCCCCAGACAAAAATCAAGAAGGCTACTGTTTGAAACAGATAGATAAAGAAGAAGGCGAACTGGCCAAGCAAAGTGTTGTATGAACGCATGGTGTCGAATTCGCGTTCCCACTTGTCGGGGACGTGCAGAAATTTATTGTATTTCGTGATTTTATCGCCCGACACATACACGTAAACGCGCAGGTGTGCGGTCTTATAGTCGGTCTCCGGATCTTCCCAGGTGTACGAATGGTCTTCGCGTTTTGTTTTAGAAGATGATTCGTCAGAGATCAGCTTGGTAAATTTTCCAGCGTCAGGATCGTTAGCCTCAATGTACGCACGCGCGATTTTGCGCGCTTCTTCATGCGAGACGCTCGGCATCGCCGCGTCGTTTGGAACATCTCGATCGAACGAAACAAGTTTGCCCTGAGGCGAAATCCAACTGGTGAAATCTTCTTGATCGAATTCTTTGCACAAACTGGTTTTCCAATACCAAATCGGAATCTCAGTCGCCATCAGCTTGTTGGCTTGTTCTTGCGTGTACTCGTGTTCGAGAAAAGTTTTTGCACTGTCATCGTTTTCGAAAATAGTTGATTCAATCAAATCTTTCTTCGAATAACCCAACTTGGGCGCGAGCAAAAGTGCCTCGTCTTGAATTTCCAAACGAGGTTTTTTTATGTCGATCGACGCAGCTGGAAACGCTTGATATTTAAACGTTTGATAAACAAACACGCCACCAATTGCAAGCAAAATGATCCACCACATGTGGTGATCGAAAAGCCGCTCGCGTTTTTTCGCCGGTGCTTCGCCTGGCGAATCACTATTCATCGTCTGCACATACTCTGCAAGTGGTAAGAAAGGGTCGGACTGCGATTTAAGTTTATCCGAATTGAATCAAGCTTAGCGAGCACTAATTTATTTCCTGTTCACATCCAGGGCTGAACCGGCGATTGATTCGATTTGCCGAGCTCCGATTATTCAAGCTTCCTAAGCAATTCCATTAATAGCTAAATTTCGGAATATGATCACTGCTTCGTACATCTTTCAGGTGGTCTTCGTGCCCGTGTCCACGAAATCAGAAACTTTGATCTGGAATCGACAAGCAGAAACTCTGCCGCGCAAAGAGCTTGAGGCTCTGCAGTTAGAGCGTTTGAAAGCAGTGCTGGAGCGCGTTTACGCCAAAGTGCCGTTTTACAAAAAGCACTTTGACCAGGTCAAAATCAATCTCTCGACATTCAAATCGCTTGACGACCTGCAATGTCTTCCGTTTACTAAAAAAACAGATCTGCGCGACAACTACCCGTTTGGTTTGTTTGCCGAACCGCTTGATAAGGTCCGTCGCATCCACGCCTCGTCAGGCACGAAAGGTAAACCGACAGTGGTCGGCTACACCGACAGCGACCTGGAAGATTGGAGAGAAGTTTGCGCTCGCTCGCTCGCCGCAGCTGGCGCCCGCCCCGCAGACGTCCTCCATAACGCTTATGGCTACGGGCTATTCACAGGTGGTCTTGGCATGCACTACGGCGCTGAAAATTTCGGCGCCACCGTCGTCCCGGCATCCGGCGGCAGAACCCAACAACAAATAATGCTGCTCCAGGATTTCGGCGCCAGAATCCTCTGCTCCACTCCTTCGTACGCACTGAACATGGCGTACATGATGGACGATTTAAAAATCGACAGAGAATCAATCAAACTTGAAATCGGCATCTTCGGCGCCGAGCCCTGGACCGAAGAATTGCGCCTGCAAATCGAAAAGGCGCTGTCCATCACCGCGCTTGACATATACGGTCTCAGTGAAGTGATGGGACCGGGCGTATCAATGGAATGCATTGAGGGCAGAAACGGTTTGCACATCTGGGAAGATTATTTCCTCGCTGAAATCGTCGACCCCGAGACCGGGCGCAAGCTGCCATACGGCGAAGAAGGCGAGCTGGTTTTCACCACTCTAACCAAAGAAGCATTCCCGGTAATTCGATACCGCACAGGCGACATCTCTCGGCTTTACAACGAAGTTTGCTGTTGCGGTCGCACCATGGTTCGCATGGAACGAATCAAAGCGCGCCTGGATGACATGCTGATCATCAGAGGCGTCAACCTGTTTCCATCGGAAATCGAAAAGGTTTTGCTCTCGCTTGATGAATTGACTCCCCACTATCAATTAGTAATCGATCGTGTGCGCGCGCTCGACGTGCTCGAAGTCCACGTGGAAATCACAGAACTGCTGCTGCAGGGCTGGGGCAGCTTCGACCACTCTAATCACGAAACGCTGACAAACAAAGTTCAGAATCAACTGAAAGATAGTCTCGGTCTGACCGCGGACGTAAAACTAATGCAACCACGCTCGGTGCCTCGCAGTGAAGGCAAAGCAGTGCGGGTTGTAGACCGCAGAAACCCCGATAATACAGAAAAGTAACGGCTTAACCGGCTCGGAGGGTAACATGAAACCTGGTCTGGCGATTGGACAAACTCAGACAATCGAAATTGAAGTCACACCGGATATGGTGGCATACTTCGAAGGCGAATTGGTTCACAATCTATATTCGACATCAGTTCTGGTTCAACATATGGAAATGGCTGCTCGTCGGCTTCTCGTTCCATTTCTCAGCGATAACGAAGAAGCGATGGGATGCAATTTCGAAATCGCGCATCTGGCGATGACGCTTCCAGGGATGAGCGTTCAAATCGAAGCGACGATTGTCGAAATTAGAGATAACAAAGTGGTGACCAACATCGAAGCTTCGAATATCCGCGGCAAGATCGCTCGCGGAACCGTTACACAAGCCATAGTCGACAGAGACTGGCTGCAAAATCGCATGAAAGAAATCAGCGTGATTCACAACATCGCGACTGAAAAACACTCTCGTTCGCAGGCCGCTTACGCGAGTTGATTCAAAGTTTCACCTCGCGGATTGAATCAATCCAGGTGAAATTATCCAGTCCTCATCCGTGTTTCAACGGAACCCCAGACCGAAGAGGAACAACAAATGGTGCAAACTACACAGCACGAAGCAATGTTGAGCGGAGCTCCTCCTGAGTCGTTCGGCTTTCGCAGAATCAACTATACGAAATCTGGTTACATCGCCACGGTTTCGATCAATCGCCCGGACGTCCTGAATTGCTTCGACATGCAGACTCTTAACGAGCTGGGAACGGCGTTCCTGGACTCGTCTCGGGACGATGCCGTCGCTGTTGTCGTAGTCACAGGAGTGGGCGACAAAGCGTTTTGTACCGGCGCCGATTTGAAAGAACAAGAAGATCCGATTCTCAAAAAACCAAACGACTATTACAAATGGATGTACGCGTTTATCGAGATGCACGATCGATTGCGCAACATCGGCAAACCGACAATCGCAAGATTGAACGGCATGGTCGTCGGTGGTGGCAACGAGCTGAACATGGCTTGTGACCTGGCGATTGCAGCAGATCATGTGACCATAAAACAGGTCGGCGCGGCACGAGGTAGTGTCGCCGCCGGTGGTGCCACGCAATGGTTGCCATTGATCGTCGGCGATAGACGCGCACGCGAAATGCTATTGACCTGCGAGCCTATCGACGCGTACACCGCACTCGATTGGGGTCTGGTCAATCAGGTGGTTCCTTATTCCATGCTGGATTCGGCTGTCGAGGAACTGGCCCAGAAGATGTACAACAAGCTGCCCGAGTGCACCAGATACACAAAACAGCAACTCAATTTCTGGAGAGATTTCTCCTGGTCAATGACGATCGGACACGCGCGCGATTGGCTCTCCTTGCACGCCGGCTCATTTGAAACAGCACAAGGACTGAAATCGTTTCGCAAGAAAACAGAAATGGATTACGACACTATTCGCTGCAAAGCAGCCGGACCGACCGGACCGATTAACCCAGCCGCCGGTTTCAAAAAATGCGGCAACTGCAGCACCACAATGGCGGAGAACTTCAAGTTCTGCGGCGAGTGCGGCAAGGATATCTAGAAACTCACCTCAGTAACCTCGCAAAGGCGGCTATTTTGAGCAAAACTATCGAAAAGATTGAAAAGGTTGATGAACTCGTTAGGGAGACGAAAATGACAGAAGCGACTTACAAAAACATTCTTGTTGATCAAGATGGCGCAATTGGTATCGTGACACTGAACCGACCAAAAGTGCTCAACGCGCTCAGCCATGAACTCATGGACGAGTTAGTCGCAGCGCTCGAAATTTTCGATCGCGATGACAAAATCCGCGTCATCATCCTCACCGGCAGCGAGCGCGCCTTCGCGGCTGGTGCCGATATCGGCGAAATGTCGGACGAAACAACAATCAGCATCATGCAAAAAGACAGATTCGCCACCTGGGCAAAAGTCGCCAAAATCAAAAAGCCAATCATCGCTGCTGTCAGCGGCTACGCCCTCGGCGGCGGCTGCGAATTGATGATGTCCTGCGACATCATTATCGCTTCCGAATCAGCACAAATCGGTCAGCCCGAAATAAACATCGGTGTCATACCCGGTGCCGGTGGAACTCAAAGATTGACTCGCGTAGTCGGCAAACACAAAGCAATGGAGATGATCCTCACGGGTCGTCCGATGAATGCGCAAGAAGCGTTTCACTACGGTCTGGTAGTTAAAGTGGTGCCGGTTGAACTTTATCTCGACGAAGCAAAATCGCTGGCACGAGAGATCGCCAAGAAATCACCTGTTGCTTTGAAGATGGCTAAGGAAGCCGTTCTCAAAACGTTCGATACTTCGATTTCCGAAGGTCTCGAATTCGAGCGTAAGAACTTCTACATGCTCTTCTCTTCCGAAGATCAAAAAGAAGGAATGAAAGCATTCTTGGAAAAACGCCAACCAACGTTCTCCGGACGCTAGTTCTAAACAGGTGTTGGTCGCCGTCGACAAGTTTCAGACTCGACAAAATCGTGAGACTTCATCGGAACCAACACCTGTCGCCATACGGCACTGTATCGGTGAAACCTCGACCGCAACAGCAAATCATTAACAACACGACCTTTTGACACCAAGGAGCTATGAGCAATGACTGAAGAGAACATTCTCGTGATCGAGAAAAAAGGCAAAGTCGGAATTATTACTCTCAATCGTCCCGACAAATTGAATGCGTTCAATGATGAACTGACGTTTCGTCTTCAGGATGCACTCAAAGAACTTGAAAAAGACAAAGAAGTTCGCGCCATCGTGATCACAGGCTCCGGTCGCGGATTCTGCGCCGGTCAAGATTTGCAGAGCCGCAGCATCTCGCAGGAAGTCGGCGAGCGTCCGTCGTTGGGTGATTCTATCCGCCGTCGCTACAATCCAATCATCGCAAAACTTCGCCGGATGGAAAAACCAATTATCGCCGCCGTCAATGGTGTCGCCGCTGGTGCCGGAGCGAGTCTTGCATTTGCATGCGACTATCGCATTGCCGGAGAAAGCGTTTCATTCATCCAGTCATTCACCAAAGTTGGTTTGGTGCCTGACTCCGGTTCGACCTTCCTATTACCTCGTTTGATCGGCGTCACCAAAGCATTTGAACTGATGCTTTCTGCAGAGAAACTTCCAGCAGCCGAAGCGCTGAAGCTCAACTTGATCAACAAAGTTTGCCCTGATACTGATGTGATGAAAGAAGCAATGGAACTGGCAGACAAATTAGCCGCCGGTCCAACCAAAGCTTTCGCTCTGACCAAACGCGCCATCAACCGAGCCATCTTCCCCGACCTGGAAGAGTTGCTCGAGTATGAAGCCAACTTGCAAGAAATCGCCGGTCGCAGCGACGATTTCGCCGAAGGCGTCAAAGCCTTCGTAGAAAAGCGCACACCAGCTTATTCAGGCAAGTGAACGCGCGATGAAGGCGACTCCGAACGCCGCCTTTGACTGCGCTAGCCCCATGGTTCAACAGGATCTGCTCGCCCGTTGGTCCAACATCATCCGCGAGCCTGATGGTCAAACACATCGCTTGCCTGATTGTTAAACACGATCCGCCGGTATCCCTGACCTTTCGTCTGTGGAAACCGGCGGTTCCTTCAGGCGGCGAAACTGCGCCAAGCGCTGCAACCTGCTGGCTACCAGCAAAAGTGCTGGTATAATCGCTTTTTAGATGACAGCAAAACATTTCTCTTGAACTCACCCTTTAAAAACGTCACCTTCAGCCACGAGCAATATATGGTGCTCGAGGAATTAGGTCGTGGTGGCATGGGCATTGTTTACCGGTGCAAAGACCGCAAGCTCATGAAAGAAGTCGCCGTCAAAGTAATCGGCTGGAATGTCGATGACGAAGCGATCATTCGTTTTCACAAAGAAGCAACAACTCTCGGAAAATTGCAGCACCGCAACATCCTCGGAGTGCAGCATTTCGGGCATTCCGATGACGACTCGTTATACCTGGTTATGGATTTGCTCACCGGCAGAAGCTTGTCTGAACTGATCGAACTACAAAAATTACCATCCTTTGAAGAAGCACTGGAAATTTTCATTCAGCTTTGCGATGGCTTAGGCCACGCGCATGGCAAGGGCATCTTGCACCGAGATATAAAACCTTCAAACGTCTTCATTGCTCGCTACGAAGCAGGTGAACTGCAAGTGGTGATCACCGACTTCGGGCTTGCAAAGCTCGTCTCCGAAGATCAAAATCTTACGCAAGCCGGGTCGACTATGGGTAGTCCGCCATACATGAGTCCCGAACAATGTGAAGGAAAGCTAGTCGACGAGCGCTCCGACATTTACAGTTTGGGTTGTTTGATGTTCGAATTGCTCACCACCACAATTCCTTTTCAAGGCGAAACGATTCCGCACTTGATGATGCAACACATCACAGAAGACCCGCCCACACTGGCGGAGCGTGCTCCGGAACTCAACTTTCCGCCGGAGATGGATCGAATTATCGCTAAGTGCCTCGCAAAAAATCCCGCGGAACGTTATGCAAAGGCTAAACTGTTGCGTACAGATTTGCAGCAATTGCGCGATAGTATCTGCAACGTCTCCTTCGCCCAACACAGCGAGGAGAGCGGCGCTTATTCCCCTTCGAAATCATTCCTTCGCACAGGTGCGTATATAATCACCGGTCTGCAAAATTTAGCGCGACCGTCCCAAGAAAAAAAATTGCGCGTGATGATTTACTCTACACTGTTGCTGATTGGTTCCGGGCTTGTGTACTCGGTCTGGCAGGCAATCGAAGGACACCTAAAGTATCTGAAGACTCAAGATGCGCTGGAAGGATTCAGAAATCAATTCAATTCACCAAGCCACGAGGTCACCGAAATCACACTCAACCCCGTTAAAAGTAAGCGCGAACGAAGCAGCTACCGCCAGTCCAGGCTATGGATCTCAATCGACAAAGGCGCAAAGAGTGCGTTGCAAGAAGTAGCGCAAATGTCGAAGAAACAAGTCGGTTTCGAAATTGGAACAGCACCGGACTGGATCAACTTATCCAAAAGCGACGTCAAAGACGAAGACCTGGAGCCGATTTCATCGCTAAGAATACTCGGTTTTATGTTTAACAAAACTGCTCTGACAGATAAAGGATTGAAAATAGTTTCGAACATTCCGACGCTGCAAGAACTTTATCTAGACGAAACGAAGATCACGGATGCAGGTCTCGTTTATCTCATGAATGTCGGCAATAAAAATTTAAACCTGATCACGCTTGGTGGAGATAACATCACAGACGAGGGTGTGGAGACGATTTCAAAGTTCGGAAAGATGGCATGGATAGAATTAGAAAACTGTAAAAAGATTACTGGTGCCAATATCGAACTCTTACACAACAACTCCGACTTATTTCATTTAGGCTTAGAAGGATCCGGTTTCAAAACCGAAAACTTTCCGAAACTGTCCACTGTTCATCTAGCAAGTTTGGATCTCTCAAATCTCAATCTCACCGATAGCGACCTTGAAAAGTTTTGTGAGGTCAGGGTTCCTGGGCTCGAGACGCTGCTTATCAAAAACAACAAAGAGATTACTGACCGGGGTCTTCTTGAGGTCTCGCGAATAAAAACGCTGAATAATTTGCACATTCATGGTTGCGACAAAATAACAAAAGCCGGAATCGATAGTTTCCACGATGCTCGTGGAGACAGACCAGTAGCCGTCTACAAAGAATGAAGAAGATCAACTTCAGCCACGAACAGTACCTGGCGCTCGAAGAGATCGGGCGCGGCGGCATGGGAGTTGTGTACAAATGCAGCGACCGAAAAATGGGCAGATCTGTCGCAGTAAAGGTGATTGGTTGGAACCTGAGCGATACCGACACCATTCGGTTTCATAAAGAAGCGAAAGCACTGGCGAAACTTCAACATCCAAATATTTTGAGCGTGCTCCACTTCGGGCACTCCGATGACGATTCGTTATTCCTGGTGATGGAACTTTTGACCGGGCAGAGTTTGTCCTCGTTAATAGATTCAGGCATCTTACCGCGATTCGAAGAAGCGCTCTGTATCTTTCTTAAGATATGCGACGGGCTCGCGCATGCCCACAAAAAAGATGTCCTGCATCGAGACATAAAGCCCTCAAATATTTTTGTTGAGCGCACTACCAGCGGTGACATCAATACAATAATTACCGATTTCGGTTTGGCGAAACTCTTGACCGAAGATCAACGGTTGACGCAAACCGGGGTCTCGCTGGGCACTCCCGCCTACATGAGTCCGGAACAAGCTGCCGGAAAAACGGTTGACGAACGCTCGGATATTTATAGTCTGGGATGTTTGATGTTCGAAGTTCTCACAGGCGAACAACCATTCCAGTCCGGCAACGTCACGGGTCTGATGTTGAAACAGGTAAACGAGCCTCCACCAAGACTCTCCGACGTCGCACCCGATCGCAACTATCCTGAAGAAATGGAAGAGATCCTGGCAAAGTGTCTGGCAAAAAATCCAGACGAACGATACAGCGAAATAAGCGAGCTAAAAAACGACATCCACAACCTCAAAAATAACTCCGTTATCGTTTATGCGCAAATCGACAGTGGCAGCGAAGGTTCGCAATCCGACAGTGCTGCAAAAATGAATGAGTTTTTGCGCACCGGAGTTCAGCAATCAACTCCGCGAGCGCGTGCAGGAAAAGCAGTTGTCGTGACATCAGGTTTGCTTTTATTGATTGGACTGATTGGTTTTATCACGAACCTCGGGTCTTTCGGCCTTCTCGAAAAGAAAGAACAACCACTCACCGGCATAACCGTAATGGGCTCCAAAAATGACAATAAAGACACCGAAAATTTTATCGACCTGACCTTGAAGATTTCAAGAACAGAAGAACTGTGGATACCCTGCACAGGTCAAGGTGGTGCAAAACGACTGCTCGACGTGGTGCAGAATGAGCGGATGTCGCGAAAGCAACGGGGCACGCGCGCCAATTATTACATCGACGCGCGAAATTCCGATGTCACGGACAAGCAGCTGCACGCGCTCAAATCAATCAATGTAATCGGACTTCGTCTGGGTGGCACAGCGGTGGGAGATGATGCAATTAAGAACACCGTAAGCAAGCTGGCTGATCTGGAGGAGCTTTCACTGCGGGGTACACAGGTTACTGACGAGTGCGCGCAATACCTCACCGCCAATGAGAAATTAGACTCTATCGACCTTTCTCAAACGAAGATATCCGACAAATCCATACCAATCCTGAGTGAGCTGAAATCACTCAGGTTTATCTGTGCCATGTCATGTCCGAATTTGACTGGTTCTACATTCGGTGCCTTAAAAAATTTGCGGCATGACTCAGTAGACCTGAGCGTCGATGGTTCCAACATCAACCAGGAAAATCTGAAGTTATTGCAAAATCTGCCAATGCGGTATTTGGATGTATCCGGATTAAAATTGAACGACAACGACATGGAAGTTATTTCGAGAATTTCATCACTGCAGATAGTTATTTTGAACCGCAATCCTGAAGTCACTCAAAAAGGGTTCCTGCAGCTTGCCAAACTTAAGAAGCTTGCCCAGGTAGGTGTTCACGGTTGCCCGAAAATTACACCGGCAACCATCACTCATTTCAATAGTGTCCACCCTACGCCCAAGATAGTGGTGGTCGAACCCGAATCGTGATCGACGACAGAAAGCGGCGACGAATTTATCAGTTTCGAATTTACGAGATTCGAACAACGGCAATTTTCACTTTTCGAACAGTGCGAAATTCTATATATAGGTTGACGCCAATCAAGTATCAAACGCTCGCGTCGATTGACCTGCTTACGTTCCGCGCGATCAAGCAACTGCCTGCCTGTTCAGCTTTTTAGAAAAAGAACTGCCTCTGGAAAATCAGAATAAGGGCGAAACGTGAACTGAGCGTGAAGAACTTTCGAAAATATAGCCGACTTGCAGTGTTCAACATATCCGTTAATTCAGCCGAGTCCCGCACGTTAAGAGCATCTCCGTTGTTTTATACACGTTATTGCTATATGTTTTTAGCGAATTCACTTTTCATCTAGACGCGATTACTATAAGTACATCAAGCAGTTTTGACCTCTCACCTTACTATTCTACGAGGGCATTTGCCCCCGTACGCGGCTCTGCTACGGAGATTTACTAATGTTTTTAGCCAAGAAAACTCGCAACCCGCTTTATCGCCTCGGCGAACTGTTCCTCGAAGCTGGAATTATCTCGCCTGTGATTTTGACGAATTGCCTCGTGATTGCGAAGAGAACATCGATGCCAATCGGTCGTGTGCTCGTGTTGTCCGGTCATGTAAGCGATCTCGATGTCGAAACCGCTGTCAGAACCCAACGCTCGGTGCGCGAAGGCTCTATCGAAGTGGCGATGGCTAAGGAATTGATGCGCTTCGCTCACGTTCACCAGGTCACCATCGACGAGGCTTATCGTCTCAATGGTATCAGTCGCGATCTCGGTCCTCTCACTCGCCTCGGCAAGCTTCTTCTGGCTGCTGGAATTGTTGAAGAGGAAGAACTGAAACGCGGAATGCGCTACTCGGAGCAAACCGGCTATCCTCTCGGATTGTCACTGGTTCACCTCAATTTGATAAGCGAAAAAACTCTTACTACTTGCATCAATCTTCAAATTCTCCTTCGCGATAATCATCTGCACTTCTTCGATGCCGTCAAAGCTGTCCAATACATCGTCAGAGACGGCGAATCTTTCGAAGGTCTCCTCACCGCGCTTGGTTTGAAGGGTGTCGGCATTGCCATAGCACCGCCGAAAGTTGGCGAATTGCTGGTTGACGCAAAATTACTGACCGCCGAAGACGCCATGGTGCTCGCAGAACTCGGAACCGAGCAAGACCTGCAATACGGCGAACTCGTCACCACCTACAATCTCGTCAACCGCAACGTCATTGACGCTGCTGTACAACTGCAAAAGATGTTCAAAAACCCGATGTTCACCAGAGCAAGAGCCGCTCGCTTGTTGAATCTCGTCCATTCGATGAACACCACCTTGGAAAAAGTTCTCTCAGACTTCGATGTAATCGAGCAAGCCGTAACTTTGCTGAGAGCTGCTGAAGTGATCGACGAAGCCATTCTCCGCGAAACCGCCGCCCAAATCGAAAACTTCGAAATGTGCGTTTCGGAAGCTCTGATCTCGAGCAACAAAATCACACCAAGCCAAGCCCGCAAAGCAATCGAGTGCTTGCACTACATCCAAGCGGGCAGCATGAGCTACAACGAAGCGCTGCACGTTCTTCGCAACGAAAGAACCGACAAATCGAAAGTCGTATACGCCGCGTAATTCACCGCAAAAGTTAAAAGGAGCTGCAATCGGTGTTTCGTCCCCCAATTGGCGAAACGCCGAATCCTCTTTGGGCTGAAATCTGAATCCTTTTAGCGCGAAACATTTGGATCGATTCCCGGGGTCGTATATTGGTCTCTTTAGGCCAAGAGGTCCATCCGTGGAACATACGAACCAGTTGAATCTAACACTCGCAAAACGCAGAACCACTTATGCGATTGCAACTTTCTGCGATACCTGGGTTGTTTCTGTTCGGCGTTTTTTCCCACTATTTCTCGCCTGGGGAGTTTCCGGCGCGCTCCCGGTTGCGATCCTAATTGTCACAGTAATCATGGGCGGCGTTTTCGACTGGAAAGCAGGCTTCGGTCATCCAGCCTGGGGTACCGTTGTCGGCATGCTGATCCCTGCCGTTTTTATCGGCGGACTTTGGGCCGGCTGGAATTACATAGCACTAAAGGTGGTGCGCGGCATTCCGGTTAGAGCATCCGATATTTTTCGACCGATGAACCAAACACTCAGTGCTCTAGTCGCACTGGCGATCTCATCGGTTTTGATTGGAATTGGAACGGCACTATTCGTGGTGCCTGGCGCATTGCTTTTCTTACGTTTTCAACTGACCGCTTTCTACATCGTTGATAGAAACTATGGTCCGATTCAAGCGCTGAAACAGAGCTGGGATGACACGGAACGCGTGTTTGTTCAATTAGGACTTCTCGATTTGATGATGCTTGGAGTGGGTACTCTCAGCGCGCCGCTAATCTTCGGACCGTTGATGGTGCACATCGCGAGCACGGTTGCTTCAGCGGAAGTCTACAGCAAATGGCTCACGGACGAAAACAATCCGGACTTTCCAAAACTGGAAGACCTGGACTAACAGCCAAAGACACGCGTCGAAACGTTTTTGCCGGCAGGTTTAGTTAAACGTTCCAGTCGAATTCCCTACGCGCACGTTCTCAGCGAAACCGTTTCAGAACACGCGCGCAGGAAAATTACCTCCTCCGAACAAGCAATTGAGTTCATCGTGCCTGTGCGACACTAACGCAAAACGCGCACTAGAAGCCGGAATCGCCCTGACGTTGTTGAATGATCTTTTGTTGACGACGTTGTTGATCGTTTTGCTGATTTTCGCGATTGCTGTGTTCGGCCATTTCTTCGCGCATATAAGGTGAGGGTTTCACTCGACCAGGTGCAGCTTCATTGGGAGTGAGCATATGTTCAATCGAAGTCAGACGATCGCGAACTTGCGAAACGCGCTTATCATCAGAGCCTTCACGCAGACGAAGAAAATCTTTGTAGTACTTCACGGCAGACGAGAAGTGGTGCTCCGTCTCAAGCAACATAGCAATTTGTAGAAAGACTTCGTAATCGTCTTTGTTGTAATCCAGAGCAAAACGCCAGTGATCCATTGCGCCTTGATGGTCTCCCAGAGCCAGTTTGCAAAGCCCGATGTCTTTGTGCAATCGCGCCGGTTGCATTCGCATTTGGTTGCCGATCGAGTGAGAGGTCTTGAGCGCCATCAGCTCTCTAAGCGCTTCTGCCCACTTTTGTAATTTCATTTTTTCTTCGCAGTAAAGCAACCAAACTTTTGTCCACGACCATGGTTTGTCGCCCAGAGCTTGACGAAAGTGCTGCTCCGCCGCCATGTAATGACCTCGGCGCCTCGACTCGAGCGAAAGCTGAGACTGCTTTTGTTCCAACTCTCTGGCTTTCTGGTAGCCTTTCATTTGGCCAAGAGCGCCACCCCAACTGGTACTACTATCGAGCGTCACGTCATCGCCTTTTCGATCTTCCATCAAACCGTAAATGTACTGAACCTTCTGAGTGGTTTTAGGATCGTATTTTTTGATCGACTTGACCGCGTTCTCGCACTCTTCCCAGCGTTTATTCCGCAGGTGAATTTCAGCCAGCGCGAGGTAAGCGTCCGTAGGTTCTTCGACTGATTGAGAAACATGTTTTTCCAAAGCTTCGACAGCTTTGTTGTCGAGGTTTTTATCATTCTTTTCCATGTAGGAGATGCCCAGCCAATAGTAGGCTTCGGGATAATAACCGTTGCGCGCAAAATATGTGGCTTGAAGAAACGCATCGATAGCGCCGTCTAGATCTTCGGCGGTCAGCTTCGCCTTACCCGAGTTGAAATGCTCTTCAGCAGGGGCTTGAGTATGTTTGCCCCGGCGTCCACCCACAGCTTGAGCTGCAAAACCACTGGAGATCTCGGCATTGTCACTGGTCACTGAAAAATAAAGTCCAATATCCTGAATAAGAAAAATAAATGCCAGGGCAGTAAACATGCGCTTTTGAGACAATATCGCTCGCGGGCGAGTTCCAATGTTCGACTGCGGATCAATGTTGGAATTGCATTTTCGTGCGGTCACTATATTTGATCCCACTTGTGATTGACGTGAATTTCGAGCCCGTGATTGCTGTCGATTTGAACTAGATTCGCCGTAAATTCAAACCTTGTTCTTCCTGAATCGGCACTTGTGATTGCCGTAGAAATCGAATGTCTCTCTTCCGTGATTTTGCCTCGAAGTGCCCGGTGACTAAACTTCTGAAGCCTCAAATTTTGATTTTAACTAATTACCGGAAATAAATCTGCTAGGACTTAGCCTGAGTTTGAGCAACCTACTACTCAGCAGCCAGCAGCTCGAGAAACTCATCTTCCGTAAGGACCGGAACGTTCAATTGCTGCGCTTTGCCGAGCTTGGAGCCGGCGGAGGCTCCGGCGACCAGGTAACTGGTATTCTTCGAGACGGAACTGGTTGCTTTGCCGCCGCGGTCTTTCACCGCTTTTTCAGCTTCAGCTCGGTCCAATTTTTCTAGAGTTCCAGTGATGACGAAAATCTTTCCAGCCAGTGTTTGCGGAAGTGCGTTGGCGTTTCTTTCCTCGACATCGTCTTCCATACGAACGCCAAGTTGTTTTAATTCGTCGATCAAAACATTGACTTGTGGTTCGAGAAAGAAGCTGACGATGGTTTCGGCAAGAACCGGTCCGACGCCTTCGATGGCGGCCAGCTCGCTGACAGACGCGTTTCGCAAAGACTCAATCGAAGGATAACGTTCTGCCAGTAACTCAGCCATAGTCGTGCCGACGTGACGGATGCCGAGCGCGTTGATGACGCGCGAGAGCGGTCTCGTTTTCGATCCTTCGATATTCTTCAACGCCTTCTCTACCGACTTCAAGCCCATGCGCGGAAGCGCCATCAGTTTATCGATGGTCAATTTATAAAAATCGGACGGGCGATTAACTAGATCGTTTTTAACAAATTCTGCGACGAGCACTTCGCCTACACCTTCGATGTCCATCGCATCGCGGCTCACCCAATGCTTGAGGCGACGTTCTCTTTGCGAGAGGCAGCCGTAGGTGTTCGGACAGCGCACCGCGACTTCATCGCCTTCACGCGCAAGCAAGGTGTCGCAGACAGGACAACGGGTCGGATAAACAAACGGAAGGCTGTCTTCTTTTCTCTTACTTGGATTGACACTCAAAATTTCCGGAATAATGTCGCCGGCTTTCCGCACTATGACGGTGTCTCCGATGCGAACATCGAGTCTGGCGATTTGATCCGAGTTGTGCAAACTGGCGCGCTTCACAGTGGTGCCCGCGAGCCTGACCGGCGACAGTATCGCAACTGGTGTGACGGCTCCGGTGCGACCAACTTCGAATTGAACGTCTTCCAGCACTGTCTCTGCCTCTTCTGGCGGATATTTGTAGGCAATCGCCCAGCGTGGACTGTGCGAAGTGTGTCCTAGCTCGCTCCATAAAGAACGATCGTCGAGCTTCACAACTACACCGTCGGTTTGATAATCCAGACCATGACGAGCGGCGCCCCATTTGTCGCAGTAGTTTTTAACAGCTGCGGCACCATGCACCACTTCGTGATTTTTTTCAACAGGCAAGCCCAGCCGTTTCAAAAAATCGAGACTCTCAACGTGAGTGGGCGGCTGCTTGATCAACTCATCTGTTACATAAACGAAATAGGCAAACAGAGCCAGCCGCCGCTTCGCCGTATTGCGTGGATTCTTTTGTCGGAGACTTCCGGCTGCAGCATTTCTTGGATTAGCCAAACCTGGTTCGTTATTATCGAGGAGAGCCTCGTTCAACGTTTGGAACGCTGACACGGGCATGTAAACCTCCCCACGCACCTCGACCAGATCGGGAACGCGCATCGTCACACCAGGCTGATCCGTAGCTTCACCAGCAAGCAAAATTCGCCCATCAGCAGTCACCGGCAGTGGTGTCAATGCTTGCGGCATCACTGAAATTGTTTTCAAATTCAACGTGACGTCTTCACCGACCTCGCCATCACCTCTGGTGGCACCCTCGACGAACTCACCCTTTTTATAAGTGAGCGCAATCGACAATCCATCAATCTTCAGCTCGCAAGCGAAAGCAAGTTGTTTTGCCTCGTCAACGGGACGATCGAGACCTTTAACGATCCGCTCTTCCCACTTTTCTAGATCTTCGTTGCTCATCGCGTTGGACAAACTCAACATCGGAACGCGATGTTTTACTTGTTTAAACTCAGTGTTGGGCGGAGCTCCGACTCTCATCGTCGGGCTGTTCGGTGACTTCAGATCAGGAAATTTCTCTTCAAGCGCGATCAACTCGCGGTACAAATCGTCGAACGCTGCATCGGAAATTTCCGGCGCGTCGAGCACATAGTATTGAAACCGATGATGCTCGACACGGCGCGCCAGTTCTTCCATTCGGAGTCTGGCAGTGTCGACGTCATGAACCGCGATTTGACCGCCAGACATTAGTTGAGTCCCTCTCTCGACAGAATTACGCAGTCACCTTGCGCGGTACCAGAACATATTGCAGCGGCTCCGAGTTTTGCGCCGCGACGTTCCATCTCTTTGGCGAGCGTCAGCAAAATTCTGGCGCCACTAGCGCCGATCGGATGTCCCAGAGCGATTGCGCCACCATTGACGTTGACTTTGTCGGCATCGATTCCGAGCATCGACATTGACTTCAAAGCGACGGCAGCAAATGCTTCGTTTATTTCCATCAGTTCCAGATCGCTTACCGAAAGACCGGCTTTCTTCAGTGCTTTCTGCGTAGCGAGCGCAGGAACAGTGTGCAGATAAGGAATGTCCTGACCGATTGATGCGTGGCTGACAATCTTGGCGAGTGGCTTCAAACCAAGCGCATCAGCTTTTGCTCTGCTCATCACAAGCAACATGCAAGCACCGTCATTGACACCAGGGGCATTACCGGCGGTGACACTGCCTTCATCCCAGAACACAGGTTTCAGTTTTGCCAATGCTTCGATTGACGTGTCGCCGCGCGGCGCTTCGTCTTTGTCGACTACTGTGGTTTTGCCGCGACTGCTGATTTCAACAGGCAAAATTTCTTGACCGAAAACACCGGAATCAATCGCTTTGAACGCCAGCTTATGACTGCGCAATGCCCACTCATCTTGCTGTTCGCGAGTGATACCGAATTCTTTGGCGACTTTGGCACCATGCACTGCCATGTGCACATCAGTGATCGGACATTCCAGTCCATCGACAAGCATCGCATCACGCAACGGCGTGTGTCCCATCCGTTTTCCAAAACGGGCCGAGTTAGCGTCAATTAGATAAGGCGCCTGACTCATCGATTCCATGCCACCGGCAAGAATGATGTCGCCGTCGCCAGCGCGGATGCGCAGATCCGCGAGGGTCACGGCTCGCATTCCCGAGGCGCAGACTTTGTTGACGGTGGTCGATTCGCACGTAACAGGCAATCCAGCTTTGATCAACGCCTGACGCGATGGAATTTGACCGCAACCAGCCTGAATCACTTGTCCGATAATAACTTCGTCTATCGAATCACCAGCCAAACCGTTCTTTTCGACCAGATTTTTAATCAACGGTACAGCAAGATCCACAGCAGACAAGGACGCGAGCGATCCTCCCATTTTTCCAAACGGGCTTCTAATTCCGGCGACGATTACCGTCTCGTTTCCATTAGCAGTCATGGTTGTTTCCTTCAAAAATCAGTCGGATAGGCGATAAAAATCCCTGCTTTGGATTTTATCGGCCTTCTACCTCAAAGCGCTTATGTCTTACTATTTGTTCCGAATTGACTTCATTGCTCTATTATTAAAAGATTCGCACGGTGAGGCGGTTGCTTCAACATTGCTAGAAACGGGTATTTAGAGTCTCATGACAAGGTCATCAGGCGGATCTCGCCAACCCAATAGACCCAATAAAGACGACCAAAGCCGGCGCGATGACGTGTCGGACGAAGACGTCGATTACGACGACAACGGCAACAATAACGGCTCAAGCTCAAGCGCAAGCCGAAGTCGCCCGGCAAGACGCGCGCCTATGGCTGGTTCTGCCCATCGCGCCGCCCCTGAGACCTCCGGAGAGCCTGGCGTAGTCGACCCAAAGCGCCGCGGCATCGCGCTCATGGCGGATGTCATTCTGTTTTTTGCGGTGACCATGTTAATCAGTCCGATCATCGCTTTCATCAGCACCTTCATTCCTTTTCAAATCATCACTTTCGAATTGATCATGATATTGCTGCTTCTCGTTCGCGATTATCAGTATCAGGGTCGCGGCATCGGCAAAAATCTGATGGGTCTGCAAGTGGTGGATTACAGCACCGGCCTGCCGCCGTCGCTTTTGCAATCGGTTAAGCGCAATATGTTGTTCTTCGTGGCAACATTGCTGATGGGTCTGGTCGCGCTGCTCAAATATTTGCCAATCGACAAAACGGCAATGCTGCTAGTCAGCCAGATAGTCGGCTTCGTTTGCAGCGCCTACGTGCTCGTTCTGATTCCAGCCGAGTGCTACTTCGCGCTTCGCGGAGCGGGCGGCCGCAGAATCGGCGACAAGTTCGCAAACACCCACGTCATCGAGTCCAGCATGGACTTCTCGAAGTTCAATTAGTTCAAATCTTCTAGAACAAAACGATTCCATAGTTCGAATCAGAACTATTGCTGAAACCATAAACCGTTCAGCGATGCCTTCGAAGCCGCGCTTTGTTACGAACGCGCCTTCTTGACTATAAACAATACCGTATAGGGGCTCGGGGGTTGTAAGATATGGGGCTGTATAGAACCGGGTCAGCCTTTCCAAGAACGGCTAACAGATTGCCGCAAGTCAAGGAACGCGTTAATGGCACAGAAGACAGCCTACATCTGGGGTCCCATCTCGAGCTTCACCGGCCCGCTAGTCTCCTTCCTCGTCAAGAAGGGTTGGCACGCGCATGTCGCATGTAAGAGCTCGCTCAACCTGCTGTCGCTATCGCCGCTGGATTTGCGCTCTTCCGTTCAAGCCGGCATTGAAGCCGCATTAGGCGGACACGACAAAGCAAAAGCTTTTCAAGACCGAATCAAAATCGTCGAACATAACGAGTTTGCAAAAGGCACCACATATGATGCCGTTGTTTTTTCGGGCATTCCTCCGAATTTCGATGAACCTCGTGGTCCCCGGGCACCATGGTCGGCTCACGAACTGAAAGATGTTTTAAACGGCACAAAAGGCGCGCCGCTTTTTGTTGTCTCGTCGCTGCATGGCGGTGTACAAGCCGATGGTGTTGTCCCTGAAGAATACGAATTTTCTAGAAGAAAACCGCAGACCACCTGGGAAAGCATTTGCCAGCAGTACGAAACCAAAGTTATCGAAAAGCTGAAAAACTTGGAACACCCGTGGTTTCTCGTCAGACTGCCGCTGCTTGCGGGCGCCACCGTAGATGGTGCCACGTTAAACTACTCAGGCATCTATTCATTGTTGAGAGAACTCTCCGAGAAAGCGCGTTCGATCAAAGAGCTGCAGCGCGAAATCAAAGAAATCAAGTTGAACTTCAATCCCAACTCGACTCTCTGGTTCATGCCGGTTGATACGGCGGTGTACACGTTCTGGAGATTCATCGAAGACGATCAACGATCGCGAACATTGAATTTGATACCAACCAATTCACTGCTCAACATGGAGTGGATCAAATCAGTCGGCAAAGGGCTGGGCGTCAACATTCGTGATGACGATGAAGACCGACTGAACGTCAATCCAGTTTTGAGAAAATTGTTGACCGACAACGTGCAAGTGAAAAACAGAAACTTGTTTGAAGTTGCCGGACGTTATCACATTCCTCCGGTGCAGATCGACGAAGCTTACTTCCAGCAGATTATGGCAAAAGCTGAAGGCAAGTCCTGGGGCGAAACCCCAGCGCCTGAGCCAAAGAAACCAACCGGTGTTTCTTATTCCGATCGTCTCGCTCGCTTCTATTTCGAAGAAATTCTTCCCGATTTATTGAATTCGGATTCACTCCTCGACAAAGCAATCGCGCAGTGTCGCTCGATTGGTTTTGTTATCAAAGAAGCATCCGACTTGCGCTGGCACCTCACTCGCGATGATGGACAGACGATCTTGTCACGCTACGAAGTAACCGATGAGCGCCCGAAAGTTTGTTTCAAACTCTCAGGAAATGCTCTGGTCAGTTTGATTCAAAGCAAAATGCCTTTGCACCGCGCTCTGCTCATGCGGGTTGTCGAAGTTGAAGGTCCGATTTTCGAAACACTGAAAGTGACCAACATGATCGAACGTTTCTGGAAGGAAAACCCAGTGCACGCCGATCGTCTCAACAACTTGCAGATCGAGAACGCCGCGACTTAGAAGCGGTTCGCATTTAAACAAATCGATTTCACTGGTATTAACCGCATAGTTGAGCCGGTTGATTTTCGCTATTTTAAGATATCGTTATCTAATTTGGTTATTCTAGGATAAGCGTGTGTTTCGTTATTCAGGATAGCGGTACGGTTCAAATTGCGGTGCTCGACACGCTGATGGAGACTTAGAGACTTGACCGGCTGGACAGCCAAACTAGGATACGCAGTCGCCGCGCTTACGTTGATGTACTTCATCGTTTATGCGGTTGCTTGTCCGTCGAAGGAATTGGTTGCTGCGGTCGCCATGGAAGTGATCGTCTTCATCCTTGTTATCGGATTTCGTTCGCGCAAGAAGAACAAGCACTCGCGAGAAGCGCAGCAAGCCGTTTTAGACGAGCTGAGCACGAAGTCGGCCATCACGCGCCACGGTTGGATGTTCGCGAAAAGAACTACAGTGGTTGCGCTTATGCTCACCATTTTGTTCATGGTCTTCGATTTCACGGCACTGGCACTGACGCTCTCGCAGCAATTAGAACCGGCCAAGCAAATGTATTTGATCAACCCTGTCTATCGAATTCCGGGAGTGCATCCGGCGTTATCGGCAGAGCTGTTGGCGGGCGCGTATATGGAAGCAGACCGTTTGCCGCACGCGGAGAAATTGTCGGAGTTTTTGCTTGATATTCGACAGAGCATTTACGGTGAAGATCATTTGCTGGTCGCCGATATGTATGGAAATTTCGCACGCATAAACCTGCAAAAGGGTGACTTTAAAACTGCCGAGAAATATTGCCGCCAGTCGATCGCGTTATCGACGAAAACTAGTGGCTATAACCATCTCGGTGATGGACTGACAAAACTCGGCAATTCGCTCCAGGGACAAAAGCGTTATCTAGAAGCCGAAACAGTTTATAAAGAAGCGCTTGCCATGCGGGAGCGCGAGTTTGGTACTAAGAGCGAACGAGTTTTAAAAACGCTGACAGACCTGGAACCGTGCCTGAGATTGCAGGATAAGAATACCGAGGCAGACGCGGTCGCCGTCCGAATAAAAGACGTGCAGGCGTTTCAAGACGCACAAATCACGACCAGCAATCCATGGTTTCTGCCGCTATCAGTTGCGATTTCATTTGGAGTATCATTCATTTTGTTTGGTCCTGGCGGAGTGTTGACCAACCTGGCACTGCGACGCATCGAGACGCGGATAAAAAGCGCGGGCGATGGGGCAGATCCCAAAGACATTCAGAAGCTGATATCTTTGTATAATCATCGCAAAGACAAAAGCAAAGTTGAGTATTACGAAGCTCTTCTCAGTAAATGAAAGGACCGCGCGCTGTTGTTAAAAATATCGATCAACATGCGGGCTAAGTGCCCAAGCGGCTTTCGAACGTTGACTTATTTGGGCATTGGGTTCGTTCTGTGCTCGTCGTTTTCGCTCGCCGCGTTGGCTGAAACTGTTTTTGAAAAAGGTGTCAGTCAATTTAAAAACGGCAAGTACGAAGAGGCTGTGGTTTCTTTTCGCGCGGCCGCGGAGCGCGGCATCAACAAGCCGACGGCAATTTATTACATGGCGATGAGCTACCAGCAATTGGGACAGTTGCAGCAAGCACACGACACCTACAAATATGTTTGCACGGAATACCCCAACGCACCGGTGTTTGCGCGTGCGTTTCAAACCATGAAACAAATCGGTGAGCGATTGAACCAACTCAAGGAAAGCGCTCAGGACGGACCTCTTGGTACGAATTTGAAACCGGTTGGATTGCCCAAAGAACCGGCAGAAGAACAATTCATGCCGCACTCACCGATGGCGGGCGCCAACGAATACATAGTGCCGTTCACTGATGAGGCAATGGACGGGCGCATTTACATCGACGGTTCTATTAACGGCAAAAGGTGCAAGCTTTTATTTGATACCGGAGCTGGTGTCACGTTTTGCAGACAAAGTTTTTTGGAAAAACAAAAGTGGAAGTTTGACTGGATCAAAGAAGTTGCCATCATCCCCGGTGCACTGCGTGAGTCGCCTGCAAAAGTCGCTATCGTGAAAGTCGCTCTGGGCAACCTTGTCCGCGAGAACAAAATCTACGTCGAGCAAGATTCACCGGACAGTTTGTATGCTTCATTCGATAACTGCCCGATTGTCGGACAAAGTTTTTTCGGAGATTTGAGTTACGAAATCGATGGTCGCCGAAATTACATCATCTTTCGCAAAGCGGCATTGCGACCAAGATCGGCTCCGCCGGTCAAACCAGCAGCCCGAGAGGTGCCATTCATCCGAGAGGGTTCGCATATGGTCGTGAAAGTGAAGGTAAACAATCGCGAGTGCGATATGTATTTTGACACCGGAGCCAGCCAGATTGTTTTTGCAGATCGGCACCTGGCGCAATGCGGACTGAATCGTCCAGTTGAAGCGACCAATACCATCCGCAGAACGGTCGACGGTCGCCGAGACAGCTATGCCTTCTCGATTGACAGGGTTCAGCTTGGACCGATCGACAAGACGGAAGTACATGCTGCTGTTCTTTTAAATACAAAGTTTTCGAAACCTCTGTTAGGTCAGAGCTTTCTGCAGGGATTAAAGTACACAGTCGATCCCACGCGTCAGGTTATCCGGTTCGAATAATGGAGCGCTATACTGAGTCAATGGCTAGTCTTTGCGGACGTTCAGAAACCGTTCTCTTTAGATTGGGCGCTTGTTTGCTGACAAGCCTGGTAGTTGCTTGCGTCGGTGCCGAAGCTGTTAATTCAGAAGATAGCAAGTCGCAGAACCCAAGCTGGCGCAATCAAATCGCGCAGAGTCAAATTGTTCAGGGAAGCGGAACACAGTCGGCAGGAGCACAGAACGCCGGCAGTAATTCCATTTCGCCGTCGGTTGGTAGTAGTTCCACAACACCGTCGGTCGGTAGCGGCTCCACAACACCATCAACCCGCAGCGGTTCCACAATGCCGCCGGTCGGCAGCAGTTCCATATCGCCATCGTCTGGTTCCACGGACAGCCCTTACAATCGCGCAGTTGGTTTATACGGCACAAAGAAATTTACCGAAGCACTTGTGGTACTCGAGACAGGACAAATTGCGCCGACACAGGCCGCTAATGCCGCGTACTATCGAGCCCTCTGCTATCACCAATTAGGCAAAACAAAAGAAGCCGCGGCTGCCTATCGTTATGTTTTTTCCAAGTACCCGCAAAGTATTGCCGCACGAAACGCGATTAAAACCCTGGCGAAGCTCGATCCAGCCGCCTCAGTAGCAGCACTGAAAACGGTCGAATCAGTAAAAGCCGGACCAATCGATTGGACTAATTTACCCGATCAAGTTTCGGTGCCATTTCGCAAAGGTGCCGGCGGAGCGCTGATGGTGCAAGCCGAGATGAACGGCGTACCTGTCATCATGATGTTCGATACCGGCGCCTCGACCACCGCTTTGACAGAAACATTTTTAAGAGAAAACAACATCACACTGAAGCGAACCAAGTATCACGGACGCGCAATGGGCGTGGGCGGCGAGGTTTCCACCAACATCGCGATGGCTGACATCCGACTCGGTCAAATCCGGCGCACGATACCACTGATGGTGCAGGATGATCGCGGTCAATCAAAGAGTCAACCGGCTCTGCTCGGACAAAGTTTTTATGGAGATCTGCCTTACTCAATCGATGACTCACGAGGGCAAATCATTTTCTCCAAACCAGCCCCTGAGCTGCGTGTCGCCGGACAGGGCGCCAGAGTTGGCGCAGGCGGACAAAAGCAAGTCAAAGTAATTAAATACGCCGACAACGAAATTCCATTCCGAAAAGTTGGAAACAACCTTGTCGTCCTGGTTAAAGTAAATGGACGCGAATGCGAAATGTATTTCGACACCGGTGCGTCGACCGTCGCGTTCGCTGATAGACACCTGGCGGCATGCGGGTTGAATCGTCCAACCGGCGCATTCGCCGGAGGAGCCGGCGGCGTCGGCGGCAACCGCGAAGCATTTCATTTCATCATCGACAGCCTCAAAATGGCGAATGTGGAACGTCGTGACGTGCACGCGGCCGTGCTGATCAACGCCAACTTCGACCGACCGCTACTCGGGCAAACGTTCCTTACCGGATTGCGATACACAATAGACCCAGTACGCAGCGTCATCCGTTTCGAGTAATTGCGCTTGAGCGTTCGATCTAAACGATCGTTGTTTTAGTTTTGTTGGCTTCGGGAGCTTCTTTGCGGCGTTTCATCGCGGCAAGCAAGTTGACCATCTCGATTGCACCGACAGCGCAATCCGCGCCTTTGTTGCCGGCTTTAGTTCCAGCGCGCTCGATTGCTTGTTCGATTGTCTCGGTCGTCAGTACACCGTAGATGGTCGGAACGCCAGTGTCTACGCTGATTCGCGAGATGCCTGACGCGTTTTCACCGGCGACGAAATCGAAGTGCGCAGTGGCACCGCGGATGACGGCACCCAGACAAATGACGGCATCATACAATTTGCTTTCGGCGGCTTTGCGGGCCACCAGAGGAATTTCGAAAGCGCCGGGGCACCACATCACATCGATGTGAGCAGGTTCTGCTCCGTGCCTTCTCAGTGCATCGATACAACCTTCCAGCAAGCGAGTTGTAATCATATCGTTGAAGCGGCTCACTACGATTCCAAACTTGAGACCGGTGGCAATCAAACGGCCTTCAATTACGTTGACTTGATCGTTAGTGGACATATACGCTCCTTTAAAGTGGTATCAAATGCGATGTCGTATGAAACTCTGGATTCCGTTCTAATTACTGAGCGCTCGAGCCGTTTTCTTAGTTGCTTACGCTGTTTCTTGGTCGCTCACGCTGTTCTTCGGTCGCTGTGTTAATTAGTCGCTCGGTTTAATTAGTCGCTCACAATTTACTTAGTCAGCACGCTCACGCTGTGCTTCGAGCGCTTTCCCAGCGGCGGTTCTCCTTTACCTTTGTCGAAGTTTTGTTCGTCGAGTCCTTCGAGCCAGTGACCCATTTTTTCTTTTTTCACAAGCAAGTAACCGAGGTTGTGACTGTTGCATGCAGCAGGCAAACTGACTCGGCCAGAGACTTTCAGACCGTAGCCTTCCAGGCCGACAATTTTTCTTGGATTGTTGGTTATCAATTTGACGGAGCTTAAACCGAGGTCTGCAAGAATCTGCGCGCCGACACCGTAGTCTCGCAGGTCGGGTTTAAACCCGAGTGATTCGTTGGCTTGAATCGTGTCCTGACCGTCGTCTTGAAGTGAGTAGGCTTTGATTTTGTTCAATAAACCAATGCCGCGACCTTCCTGGCGGAGATAGACGAGAACGCCGCGTTCTTGTTTTGCGATCATCGCCATGGCGGCTTCCAATTGCGGACCGCAGTCACAGCGCAGGCTGGCGAAAACATCGCCTGTCAGGCACTCGGAATGGACACGGATGAGAACGTCTTCCTGCCCCTGTACATCACCTTTTACGAAGGCGAGGTGTTCTTGACCATCAAGATTGTTTCGGTATGCATAAACGGTAAACTCGCCGTATGCCGATGGAAACACAGCGACGGCTTCGCGGGCGACGAAACGCTCGCTCTTCAATCTATACGCGATCAGCTGGGCGATCGTGATGTATTTGATTTTGTGTTTTTCGGCAAATTCGCGCAGTTGTGGAACGCGTGCCATCGAGCCGTCGGTGTTCAAGATTTCGCAAATTACACCTGCTGGTGTCAATCCGGACAGTCTGGCCAGGTCGCATGCAGCCTCAGTATGACCGGCTCTGCGCAGGACGCCGCCCTCGCGTGCCACCAGTGGTGAGATGTGTCCGGGACGTCGCAAATCTGATTCGACCGAGTTGGGGTCGACTGCAACTTTAATTGTGGTGGCGCGATCGTAAGCGCTGATTCCGGTAGTGACACCATATTTAGGGTCAGCATCGACAGTGACGGTAAAAGCTGTGCTTTGCGATTCGGTGTTGTGCTCGACCATAAACGGCAGATTCAGACGTTTTGCATGCTCTTGAGTCAATGTTAAACAGACCCAGCCTCGCGCTTCGGTCACCATAAAGTTGACCATCGCCGGCGTAATCAGCTCGGCTGCGCAAATCAAATCACCTTCGTTTTCGCGTCCTTCGTCATCGGAGACGATTACGAACTTGCCGTTGACAATGTCAGCAAGCGCTTCTTCGACGGTATTAAAATCTTCGCTGTCGCCAGTGTTTTGCGGTACTACCACGATCGACTCCCTGTGTTTCGAAAGATTCCGGTCGCAACGAGCGTTGAATTCTTGAGCGCGATATCCTGAGCAATATCAAAGCCTGAAAGAGCAGCTGTCTTGACATCAAAAGTCTAACTTCCAATATGCTTTTAGAGTACAGATTCTCTCTCTTTATTAAGGTTTTCCAGATAGCTTTCGCCCACCAATCTGACCACATAACGGGCAATCACATCTGTTTCGACGTTGACCGGGTCGCCCACGTTCAATGCGCCGATCGTCGTAACGTCCATGGTGTGGGGGATAAGCGCCACGGTGAACCAGAACTCATTTTGCGAATCTGACGAAGATGAATTATTAGTAAGCCCGCCACAATCAGCAACCGTGAGCGAAACACCCTCGACCGTCACCGACCCTTTTTTTACGAAAAATGACGACCATTTCGATTCCAGGTTGAACTTCATCAACTTGGAAAAGCCATCTTCTTTTATCTCGCTGATGCGCCCGACAGTATCGACGTGACCCGTGACCATATGCCCACCAAGCCGATCTGACAGTTTCAGTGCTTTCTCGAGATTGACTTTGTGGCCGGTTTTCAAACCACCAAGCGTGGTGCAGCGCAGCGTTTCCTGCGTGATTTCGACGTCGAACCATTCATTCGAATACTCGACAACAGTCAAACAGGTCCCACAAACCGCGATGGATTCACCCATTTGAGCATCGGTCAGAATCGACGGCGCCTTGACGCGCATACGAATGCCGCCGCCTGTGTCCTCGATTTTCTCGATGGTTCCTACCGCTTCAACGATTCCAGAAAACATAAAGACTCCTTTGCTATGCGGATTTCAATCGTTTCAGTTTAGATTTCAATCGTTTCAATTTAGAAATCTCCGTTCAAATCAATAAATTATTCCGTTCAATCAATAAATAATGGAAGATCCGGAACGGCACATTCCAAGTGTCATATTGTATTTTCGAAAATCGCTCAAAACCGGCATATTAAAGTATGCCACTCAGCAAATTTACTCACTACAGAGGAATTCGGCTGGTTATATAAGATGCGATCTGAACCTTTTGATATCACGATGAAATGAAAACCAGCGCCTCGCGCGCCATCAAATGATACGCGCACCGGGGCTGATCGGTCGCCAGCCCTTCGAGTCTCTTAATCATCTAAACAAGATCGACCGGGATGGGATTTTCACCATTCCCACTCGCGGGGCTTTTGGCTAAACTCAAAAAACTACTGATATTGCCTGCACTTCTCCACTCTCCTGCAGGCCACCAACTCGCTTCACTGCTCACTCACTCACAACCGACTCGCTAACGGGGCTTAAGCTGCTATGGCTTTGGATACAATCACGGATAAAACTCAACAGGCACCTCCGGCCAATTCGGATGGTGGCTCTTTGTATGACCAGATTATGGAACCACCGCCCGGTGCTGCTGTCGCCGCGCCGCCGGACTCCACCACGGTGAAAGCGCAGGACGCGCCTCCGGCTCCCGGTGCCGCACCGGCTGCTACGCAGGACCGCTCGGCCGCACCCGCGACTGACCAGGTCGTTGCTCCGCCTGGAGCATCGGTTGTCGACACCACTGTCCCTCAAGCGGACGCTGCGGTGCCAGCCGGCGACAAGCCTGTTCCGCCTGACCAGGTCATTGCTCCTTCAACTGCAGATCAAGTCGTTCCTCCCGGTGCAGCCGTTGCGCCAGGACAAGAAGTCGCTCCGGGTGCCGTGCCTCCGGGTGATGCCGTCGTCGTTGCACCGCCTGTCGAAGGCGTTGAAGACAAAGGCAATTGCGATTTCAAACCAGATTATGAATACAAAACAGAACAGGCAAGAGCCTGGAAAAGCTCATCCGATCAGCTTCGCGGTGCGCCAATCGAGTTGAATCAGAACGGTCGCTATGAAGTTAAATTCGGTGACAGCCTGGGCGTGATCGCCCAGCGTAACTTGAAGAGCCTTGGACTGAGCGCCGATCCGCAGTCAATCAAAGCGGAAGTTGCCGGCATCGTCAATGCCAACAAGCACAGATATCCATCGCTCGATTGCAATACCGACTTCGTCAAAACCGGATGGACTCTCAGTCTTCCACAACATCGCCCTGGCGAACAAACTCCTCCACCGCGCCAGCCGGAACTTCCTGCCGAGCGCCCACCAGCAGAGCCTCCACGTGCAGAACGTTTGCCTGTTGAGCGTCCACCCGCAGAGCGTCCACCTGTAGTCGAAGTAATTCCACCGCCATCGAGAACGACTCATACTCACGATCGTGCGTATGAAGGCAGTGGCAACGTCAACATCAGATACGCTGAAAACGTCAAAGTAATTTACGGAGATTCACCGCGGGCGGTGCCATCATCCGAACCATATTATCGACAAGATCAACCAGTTTACGCTGACCGCAGACCTGTCTACAGAGAACCTGTTTATCGCGAGCCGGTCTATCGCGAGCCGGTTTATCGCGAGCCTGTCTATCGTGAACCGGTCTATCGCGAACCTGTCTACCGCGAACCAGTTTATCGCGACGATCGCCGCGTCTATCGCGGTGGTGGTGACGATTGCCCAACCGATCGCAACCGTGGAAGATCGCCCATCCGCATCGACGGTAACTGGGGTCGCCAACAACAACCGTGGAACGACGATTGCTTTGGCACCGGAAGAAACACACGCTATCCGGATCAACGCGATTACGGATACAACAGTCGTGACAACGGCTGGGGCAGACCAAACCCAAGAATCGCGATTGATTTCGGTTTCGACAATCGCCGTCAAGGACGTTCGATGCCAAATTATGATGGTGGTCGTTCCGGTCCATATTACGGCGGCAACAACCGTGGCTACAACAACCGCGGCGACGGATTGTCGATCAGATTCAGACTCTAATTGGTTCAAGATTTAGGTTTAGGATTTAGAACTAAACGATTTAATCGGTAAACGCTAGAACACGCCCATGTGTCCTCGAGTGTACTTGAGCAATTTGCGTTCAGGCAGCTGATAAGCCTGAATCACACATCGCTTGCTGGTACAATGGGTATTTCAAATCCCGTCAGAACCGCAGAATGCCTACGAACTCCGGCGGTCACCAGAGAGTTACGCAGCTTCCTGAACGACCGAGTGTACACGACATAAAAGACTTTATGACTGCAGCCTCGAAAGAGAGTGGGGTCAAGTTCAACTATGGGTGGCGAACGGAGACCGGTCAGCAATATTCGCTGTCGATCAAACACGTCTCTCCGACCGGACGAACGTGCGAGTGGCATATGCACTCGGGTGCCGAGGCTAACCAGGAAGAACTCTGGTTTCAGCTCACTGACAATACCTTGCGAATTTATGACGCCATGATCGAGGCGATTGGCGAAGACCTGGACGCCGCCGCGCGTGCCGATGGCATGTCCACATTCACGACGCTGCCGACTTTTGACGGACCAGCCGGCAAGATGGCGTCGCCGTCGTCGGAACCAAAGGCACCACCTGAGCCACTACGACATCCGCACAATTTAGCGGAAACCTTCGACAACATTCGCTTCGATGGCGAGCGAATCTTGACCACGCCTGTCGAAGAAAAATTGAAAGGCAATCTTACTCTCGTTCACATAACCAACTTGCTGCAGTCGATTGGCCTTGGTCAAATGTCCGGCCGCCTGCGGGTTAAGCGCAATACAATTTGGGCGGAGATATTTTTCGAGAACGGCATTCCGGTTCATGCAGAAGGCACAAGAGGCACAGGCGAAGACTGTTTACTGCAAGTGATCTGTTGGACCGAAGGCGATTTTGAATTTGAACCGAAACTGATACCGAAACAAAAAACCATTCTGCGATCGCTGGAGACGCTGATTCTAGAAGGCGTTTTGTTGCACGACAATACCACCTTCCTGACGTCGGCCGGCATTCGCATGAACACGATATTGGCACGCATCCGACCGAATCTGAGCGAAATCGAGTTCGAACAAATCGTTCGATCCGGCGCACCATCGGAAGCTCGCGCGTTGAAGAATTTCTACCTTGCAGTCGACGGTGTGAAGTCGGTCGAAGAAATCATAACCAAACTCGATCTGGTGCGCAGTCTTTGGGTGCCGGTTTGCGCAGATTTGCTGCGCTGTCAGTTGGTGAAATTGTCAGCCGCGAAGAAGCCACCAAGCGAACGGATCATGCACGGCAAACTCTTCGATTCCAGCCTTGCCGAGTCAGTCAAGGAAGCACTTATCGAAGAGAAAACCGGGATTTATAGCTATGCAGCATTTTTGTTGATGCTGACCGAGATGGTCAGATGCTCGCATGATTCACCAGTCTCCGTGATGGTGCTCGATGTGCAACCAGCAGGAACGAAAGAGAAAGTGACCGGTCATTTGACCGATGAAGAGATGAAAGAACTGGCGTGGAGAATCGATGAAGCCTGCAATTTCAAAGGCATCGTCGCGCATTACGATCAGAACGAATTCGCCGTAATCTTGCCGGGACTGAGTGCGGACAAAGCCTCTCGTCGCGCCGATCGTTTATTGAAATCGCTGGTCAGCACCGGCTTGCAAGTCGGTGCCAAGTCAACGAGCCTGATCGTTTCAATCGGCATCGCCTGCCATCCGCACGACGCAAGTGACATGGGAGCATTGCTCGCCGAAGCCGATCGCGCCCGCGAGCGCGCGCGCAAATCAGGTTCGGGAGTCAGTCTTTCGAAGCCACCATCGATGTAGATCTGCACTGACGGCTTGCTACTGGCCCGGTCCGCCTGTCGGTACGGGCGAAGGCGCCAGCTCTTGCATTTGCACCACCACCGGTGATGGCGGATCGCCCTTACGCAAACCGACCATGTAGGCCAGATGGAAGGGCTGCTGTGCTGATTCGTCAGCGGAGTGAACGACGACTACGCCTTGCACTTCGACTGGTATCATGCCTTGTTGGTTTGGATCTTTTATTTCAACCTGTTTAAACTGCATCGCGCAAACTCGGCGTGCCTTGGTGAATTCCATCAGGTTGGCCTTCATTTCTTCGGTGGTTCCGGGAAGAACTCCGTCTTGACGCAAACGTTGTTTGACGGAGTCGGACAGCTCAGATTGCAGGCGGCTGGTCGATTCCAGGTAGTTGATATAGCTTGTATCAAGCAGATGTGTCGTCACTTGTTTTGCAAATACTCCGAAGTCATTCTTCATTTCTTTGCTTACGGTTTCTTTCTTAGGTCGTGTGACAAATTGAAAGAGGTTGCCCAAGAGGCTGACGGCCACGATGATGTGAATGCTGTATTGCCTGAGCATTTGCTCAGGAGATATTTTTCTTACGCGCCAATACATTGGTTATTTTAGCTCCACCTTACCTAATTCCCACTTACTGTTGCGCTTGTAGAAAGTCAGCGTGGCATGCACGTCCGGCTCAATAACAGTTTCCTTTTCTATCTTATTATCAGGTCCAAGTTTTGACACTACCTGATGACCAGAAACTTCTACAACCGCGTCATTCGCGTCTCGTCTGATTACATGACCTTTCATCGCTGTGACCCGCGAACTCATTCCGAGTTCCGGCCACTCCCATGCGAAGACGTCTTCTCCGATGGTGCTGGCGTACTCGGCAAGATGCATATCACCGACTACTTTCAGCGTTGCGACAACAGCAATTAGCAGTGCACAAAACCCAACAAACCATTTATTGGGAGTGAAGAGCTTCTCCATATTGCCTTTGAAGTCCTCTGTAAAACCTGATGAAACGCTGGACTAACCGACATGTTCGAGCGAATGCTCTGACACGATCGGCTTGTTCGTATGACCTAGTTTGGAATTAAAGCCGAAACCTCCTGAATGCAATTGACGCGGAGAGCCGCGCCTACCGCGGTCCTTCGGAACCGGGTACCTGGTAATCTCCTACTTCGAACATAAGGTCGACGATGCTGTACGTATTAACAACCATCGCGGTGAATTGTTTGCGCAATAGATCGTCGACAAAGTGCGGATCACCGCTTCTAATGCTGGGCACCCTGAGTTCTTCTGCCACAATTATCGCGGCCATAAGATGACGTAAATAATATTTGTTGTCCACCTGGTCCACCATGTGTTGTTCTCTCCTTGTTCTGTGAGACGCGATTATCTATCTAGCCATCATGCTGCAGGCCTAGATAATAGACGGCTTGTCTGCAGGCGTCGGTGTGACTTAACTTCGGGTTTTTAGCCTTAACTTCCTGAATCATTTTCAGGCGTTTCGGAATGTCCTTGATCGGCTCCGATGTACAAATCCAATAATCCATCGGTGAAGGCACCAGGCGGATAGTTCCGTGAACGGCACCAACAATTAGCAAAGCTTGTGATTCTCTGCGTTTTTCTTCGTCTTTAGAGAATGCCTCTACAGCTAGGACTTCAGCGTCTCTAAGTCTGAGAATTTCTTTGAGCAATTTTAAATCGGATGGATCCTGGCGCAAAAGAATTTTCATGTGCGCGTTTTTGACGACGGAATCGGCTTGTTCTGATTGACGAAAGAAATCCTTCAATTGCTGAGTGATCGAAACCAGCATCATACCGTAGTGGCGGGCTCGTCTCGACAAATCGTCCAGTAGTCGAGCTCCGGCTTTGAAGCGCATTAGCGTTGACGCTTCGTCGATGATGGCGGCAAATCTTACCATGCGCTCTTTCGATTCGGCGGCGCGACGTCTGATGAAATCAGCCAGGATGTAGACTGCGATTCTTTCCAGTCGGGGCTCGTTTACTTCTCTGGTATCAAATACGATGAACAATTTTTCCGTGTCGATGTTGGTGTAACCATCGACCAATCCGCCGAAGGCACCAGTTCGCGTAAACAGATTTAGTCCTCTGGCAAACATCGCCAGTCGATCGCGTTGCACGTTATCGACTTCGCTAGCTGCTGCTTGAGCGGTTACCCGAGCCAGATCCGACATGGTCGGCACTTTGCCGGACAGTTGCGCTTCCATGTAACACAGACGAATCAAACCATCGAGCAACGACTTTTCTTGAACGTTCAATTCTTCGTTGCCTTCAGGCGCGAGCATCAAGTCGAGAAGAGAAAGTAAGCTCGAAATTTTGTCGTGCGAAGGTTCGCCTTTGAGCTGATCGTCAGGGCCAAGATCGAACGGATTGAGCATGAAACCTGAGTTGGGACCAAGGTCTACGTAAGCGCAAAGATCCGGACCGAGCAACTCAGTGATGAATCTGTACGCACCAAATTTGTCGACCGTTTTATCAATCAAGACAAAACGAACACCCATCGGCAACAAACGCAAAATCAACATAGACACAGCAAAAGATTTGCCTGCACCGGTGGTGCCCACAACGAACATATTGTTTGCGTCTTTCCCCGCCCCTCGGAAGAAGGGGTTGAGTAGCACTGGTTCTCGAGAGGTCAGTGCAAATCCAAACGGCACACCATCGGGGGTGCCGCACGATGCAGTGAAAAACGGCCACATCGTTCCTACAATCGGCGACATGACGCGGTGAATGATGGCCAGCCGATCGACGCCGACTGAAAGCGTGGATTGCCAGGCGTCGAGCTGCAACAATTGACCGCGATCCATATTGGCACCACGGTTTTTGAACACGCGTCTGATTTCGTCCATGTTCTGGTCGAGCTGTTCTTGCGTGTCGCACTGCGATGAAATATAGAGGCTGCAATCGAATGCTTTGTTGGAGCTGCGCAAAAATTCTTGAATCGCCGATGCCGCGCGTCTTGTTCCTTCCAGACCCTCGAGGTCAGGCGTGGCAAGCTGTGTGCTGGTCACCATGCCGAGGTGATACTTTCGTTTTAGATCGGCGCGCACTTTGTCTTGGTTGCATTGATGAATAAAAACCGACATGGTGTATTCGACACCGAGCGTAAGCAAGTCGACAAGCCACCCCATCCAGGTGTCGTGCGGCATTTTGAACATGTACTGCGTGCCGATGAATTTGCCATCAAGCCATAGATATTCGTTTTGTACTTTCAGAGCGCTGCCAGCCAGGCAGGATGCTTCGGAGAGTTGCGGATGCGAAGGCGGTGCCTCGGGATCGCGATGCGATAGCGATGGATTCAAATCCGAATAAATCAAGTTGCGAACTTCTTTGCGCGCTAAAATTCGCGGACGCAAATTGCCCTGGCGCAATTGTTCGAAGGCGGTCTTCACAAGCCGGTTGAGCGAGTCTGCGTATTCTTCGTGACGTTGAATAGAACGGCGACCGGACCAGACTTGACCGGGCTTACAATCGGGCGGTTGGTAGCTAATCACGACATAGAAATCGCGTTGCGGAACGAAGCTGACGTCCTGGATCCGGCGAAACCACTTATCGGTGTAATCGGCGTACCACTTCAAATATTCGTTGTCGCTCAGAATCGTTTTTTGATACCGCGATAGATACTCGTCGACTGAAAGGTGACGCGACTTGATGATGATTTGAATATCGCTTTCGCAAGAATTGACGAAGTTAGAAAACTGCCTTGCCATCTGTTCTCTGTCGACATCGTCGAAGAGCAAAACGTTGATGCCTTTGACAGCAAGGTATTTGCGCATGCTGCCATCAGCCAGCACGACCAGACCTTCTTCCTCGTCTTCTCCGGGAATCGAGTGCAAGAAACAGACGTCCTGCCAGCTTGCTTCACCGCGCCTGTCTTTAGGTGGTCCGTCTTCGCCCACACTGTCTGCCTGCTGGTGTTCTTGGCCAAACGGCAAAGTGTCCCGAAGCAGCGTGGGAAGCTGATTGTACATGCCGGCAAAAATGTTTTGGAGCGATGGATCGGGAGTAGTCGGCAAGACGCGTCCGCTTTGCGACTGAGGAGGTTGTTCTTCCTCAGAGCGACGGCGTCCTTTTTTTTGCGAGCCAGAACGCTCCTGTTTTCGGGAGCCTGGTGCTCCACGAGCGGGCGTTTGTCTTGCGCTTCTCGACATCCAATAAACCTGTTGCTTTTCCGACCCTCAGTGTAATGCCCAATTGTGGTTATATCAATTTTGTGGGCGAGTTTCTCTCTCCACATAAAATTCTTCCGCGTCAGAGCGCTCGATAATCGTCGGATCCGGGTAAATCTGTCCAGCCTCCGACTTCGGAATGTACAAACGAGGCACAAGGCCAAGCCGATAACTGAGCATATTACGCCACCAGACCATCGGTTTCAGCTCTGTGAAACCGCCAGCCACGATCGCCAGACAGACGACAAAAATGCCAAGCACCAGTCCAGCCGGAATGTTGCCCAACTTCCAATCGCCCGGCACACGCGAACCCAGCGCAAAAGCAATCAGTATACCGACTGCTAGAAACCCTATCTGGTGCAGGGTCATGGAGAAAATCTTGAAAGGTTCTCTTAGGTTGATTACGCGATGAACTTGAGACATGATGCGCTCCTGAGTCCTCAATGACTAAACCTGCAAATTAATGCAGTTGCTTTTGTCCCTCTCTAGATTAGCTGTCTGAGCCACTTTTACAAGGTGTTCCAGAAGATTTTATCAGTCGAAGGGAATTGCATCGTAGCGACCTTCCTGACACAAACGCATGACTTTGCGGGCCATCATGGCGTATTTGCTCGGCAGGCGCGGCACAACCTCTTTGTAATATTCGACCGAATTGACAAAATCTCCACTGCGTCTCAGTAGTTCGCCAATCAAGTATTCAATTTCCGCTCGTTGAGCTGGTGGACAAGAGCCGTCGGTGAGCGACTTGTAAAATGCATCAACAGCCAGTCTACGGTACTCCCTGGCTTGAGGTATGGCATTGATGTCGTCTGCGCACCAGGCTGCGTAAAGGTAAAATAAACCAATCGCATGGAAGCTCTTCCCAGTTCGCTCAGCAGCCAAAGCCGCCGTGCGAAATTGAAGATGAGGCGTGGAGAGCGCCTGATTCAGTACCGCTTGTTCATCAGTCTTGCCAAAGGCAGTAGCCCAGTCAGCCAGACCGCACGATGGACACGTGCACACGGAATACGGTTCGAATTGCTCAGATACGCCCCCGATGATGAGCCTGAGTTCGCTATTTCTTTGTCCCGTGTCGACGATTAGCGGAATTTGTTTCGACTTGAATGAAATCCCACAGTTATGGCACTTAACTCCTATGTCCGCTAGATGCATTTGGTCTCCTTAAAAACCCGGACATGTGCCCAGCACGGATGAAAAATCCGGCTGCAGGATATTCTATTAATTTCGATAGCCCGAGTCATCCTCCACAGTTGTCAGTAGCTCCATGGTACGCCATTTAATCTGACTTTGCTACTTAATTACCAGCCTCAGGCGAGATTATCAGGCGAGCGGTAGCGGTGGGCTTGATTCATCCTTGATTCTCAGCTGCTATTTCATCTCTTGAATCTCTATTGATTCAACTACGAATCGAGAGATGAATCAATAGTTGAATCAATTGATGCAACAGTCCGTTGATAGAAATTTTTTCGTACTAAAACCCCTGAAATCATTGAAGCGAAAGCATTCTCGGACTTGGAGCACTTTTCTGAATATCAACAAATTATGGATTCAACCGAGGCCATCAAAAAGGACGACCCAACCCCAGGTGACCGGAAATGGCAACACTGAATGTGGCGACGCCGCGCCCCGCTTTGGTGGCGCAAATGGCAAAGGCGGAACGTGTGGTGCCCGCGCCTTGGCGCGCAAAATGTCCGCGTCGACTTGCTTGGCGACGGAGCTATGGGTCCGCGCAAAAACAGAGACGCTCGTCTGAACGTGCAGCACTAACGCAAAGTGCAGATGCGACCCGGGGGCATGCATCTGCACTGGTGATTGCTTGTTAGCGGCTGGCGTTGTTGACGCTGGCGTTATTTGGCGCTGGCGTTATTTGGCGCTGGCTTTGCTGACGCTGACGTTGCTGACGCTGGCGTTATTGACGCTGGCTTTGCTGACGCTGACGTTGCTGACGCTGGCGTTATTGACGCTGGCGTTGCTGACGCTGGCGTTGCTGACGCTGGCGTTGCTGACGCTGGCGTTGCTGACGCTGGCGTTGCTGACGCTACCGCTTTTGGCTCCTGGTTATTCGTCTAGGTTTTGGCCGTATTGCTCGAGGCGGCGTCTGATTGCGTCTACTTCGGCCTGGTTATTGGCTTCTCTAGCGCGTCGGGCTTGCTCTCGCAGGTTGGCGATTTGCTGTTTGTTGGCGGCATCTTCCTGGGCTTTGCGAGCCCGGCCGGTGTTACCTTGCCAGCTTTGTGGCGCCAGGCTGCGATTTTGTGGACCGCCTCCTGGGATGATTGCCGGTGCATTTGGTGTGGCGCCGGCGGTGGCATCAGCGATTTTTGGTCCGGCTGGCGCGTCGGCGCGTTTGCCGTCGAACCATCCGCCGGTAGGTTCAGCAGAACGTGCGTCTGCAGTCGGCGTACCTTGTGGACCATGCGACAGCGAGTCAGGTGGTTGTGGTCTGGCCACTCCATCCGTTCCGGCCATGCCTGGCTGATGCGGCTGTTGTTCCATTGCCGCGCGGTTGGCGGCTGGATCGTTGATCGGACGATTAGCATCCGGGTTGCTGAAGTTGTCTCCATAGCGCGCCGGCATGTGCTCTTGATGTTGTCCGCCGCCGGTGTGGCGCTCATGAGTCTGGGCCGGCAGGTCAGGTCTGGTTTGTGGCGCACTGTTGACATCAAACTGCGGCGCGCCTCTGTCACCACTTGCGGTGCGAGTCGAGACCGAACCATCGTAGCCGCCGGCACCACCTCCGGTGCGATGAGTCGAGCCGTCGTAGGCTCCGCCGGCGGTGGAACCACCGCCTTCGGTGCGCTGGACGACTGCGGCGTCATAGCCGGAAATTGCCCCTCTGTCCATTTGATAGTGTTGCGGCGTGATGCCGTGAACAGGATCAGACGGACGCAGGTTTTGAACTATGGCACCACCGGTGGAGCCATAATCACGAGTGCCTTCACCGTAACCAGCTTGATGCGGATTGGCATGCGATGCGGCAGTCATGATGGCTGACGCGGAGTGGTTGCCTTCCTGGACCAGGCGCGAGAGTTGCGGATTGGTTTCCATCGTCGCTCGCACTGCTTCCTGCGCGCCAGGTGAGCTGTTAGCGGCCATGTTGATGGCGCTCTGGTTTTGCCCTTGTCCGGCGGCACTGATTGCCGTTGCCAGTGGATTGTTGCCTCCCACCGCTTCTCTGGCCAGGTTGCCGAAGTAAGAGGAGGTGGCGTGACCACTGTCGACCGTTCGATGCAATCCGGCACTGGATGCCGCGACCACAGCCGACAGATCTTGAGTGGAACCGGATAGTGCGTTGCCGAGGACTTGAGGTGAGACCTGCATGTCGCGCGACAACTGTTGCATCGCCACACGTTGATCGGAGCCCTGTCCATACATGGCACGTTCAACCAGATCGTGGTTGGGGTGCATGTTGACCAGGTCTCGAGCAGTCGTGGACGCTGCCACGGCTGGATAGGCGGCATCACCGAGGGTGGCACCGACAGCGCGCAACGAACTCTCGTTACCGGCCGCCGATCCTAATATTTGCGGATCAGATGCGACCGATCTGGCCAGGTGCGCCTGAGCAACATCGTTGCCGGACATCGCCTGACTGAGGACGTTTTGCGGCACGCTCTGAGCGACGTGCATGGACAGTTGTCCTGATTGCGTTTGGGCGGCGGCTTGAACCGCCTCCGGTCCTTGCGCAATCATGTTGCGACCGGCTGCACCGAGCAGAGTGACCGCGTCTCCGGAGTCACCGCGCATGAGCGCACCTTGCACTACATCCGGTGCGACACCGAACGCGGTGGCAGCTCGATTGAGTTCGGAAGCGTCACCGGATCTGACACCAGTGACGACCGCTTGCGGATCGATACCGGCATCACGCAGTGTAGTCTGCGCGGTGACCGAGGCGTTGTGCAACGCTGATGTCGGATTGGCGACTGTGTATTCGCCGGCCGCTTCTCTGGCACTGTGAGTGACACTGGAGCTGGCTTGCAAGACGGAGGCGGAATCGCTAGAACCAAGCGATCGAACTTCCGAACTCGACTGCACCGCAGCTGCCGACGCTAATGCGTGGGACTGGCTGCCTTGCGCCGCGAGTGACAGAGTTTGCGTGTCTTGTCCGCCATGAGTAGCGGCTGAGTAGGTGGCATGCGCCGCCATCATCAAACTGCCACCTTGTTGGTAGCCCTCTGTCAGGCGTTGTTGGCCCTGAGTGAGCTGCACATTAGCGCCGCCGGTGCTGCCGGCATCGGCAATTTGACCGGCTCTTGCCATGATGGTGCCGGACTCGAGACTGCCACCACCGAGCGCTTCGTTGAGCACTCTCGGGCTGACTCCAAGTTCTGACGACATCTGTTGAACGTACGCCTCACGTTGTTGAGGCGAGCCGCTCAAGGCTTGATCGACCACTCTGGAATCGCCACCACTCATTTGAGTGAGAACGGCCTGGGCGTTGTGCGAAGCGGCTGCCATCACTGTGGCACTTTGTCCCGTTGCGCTTTCCACCGCCATTCTGGCGTGATCCGATCCGGAGTAGGCTTGTTGCAGCATGGTCGGATTGGAACCGATTGCTTGCTGAATTTCACGCTGCGCGACTTGATCGCCGCCCATGGCGCGCTCGAATGTTCCTGGTGCCGTGCTGCTCTGAATTGCGCCTGCGGCCAGTATCGAGACGTCGTTGTTTGCTCGGGCTTGATACTGAATGTCTTCAGGGCTCTTGCCTTGAGCGAGTTGATTTTGAATCTCCATATTTCCGCGTGCCACCATTGTTGTGGCAGCGTCACCGGTGTCACCATAATAGGCGCTCTGAATCTTATCAAAGCTGGTTCCACCCATCTGCTGGGAGATCTGTTGTTGAGCTGCCGCATCCCCGCCCAGTGCCTGGCGGAATTGCTCAGGTGAAACCTGCGCTTGCGACATTTCTTGCCCGACCATCTTCGAGGCGGACATAGCGGCCACTACGTGCTCGCTGTTTTGGCTCAAGAGTTGACCGGCTGCATCAGGGCTGTTGTAGAGAGCCGCTTGTTGCACCAGGTCCGCTCTTTGCTCCATCGATTCTCTGGATAGAGGAATCGCAGCAATGTTGAGAGCCTCGGCCGCTGCCATGTTGCCTGTTTGGGCAGCCTGGCTCAGAGCCTGCATCGGAGCGCTGTCGCCACGACCGGCGTGTTCGACGGCATTGCGTCCAGCCGCTTCCATCGTGATGGCAGCAGCACCCGGATCGCCACCGCGAGCGAGATCTAGTGTGAGAGGAGAAACACCGAGTTTGTCCTGAATCGCACCGGCTGCTCCACCATCGCCTTGCAGAGCGCGGTTGAGAGTGTCGTCACCGACACCGGTCGCCTTCATTAGATCTTGAGTATAAGACCGAGCCATCTCCGCTTGCGGATGTCCGGCTACATCGCGATCGATGCCGTTAGCGAGAATGTCTCGCTGCGAGCCCGATGCGTGCATTTGATCGAGTGCCAGATCTTTGGCGAGCGGATTGCGGTCGGAGGCCATCGACAGGCCGGCGATGTCGCCGCCCATGCCCATGAGGCCTTCCGGTCCGGAAGCCAGCATCGCGGCTGCCGACATCGCTCGGCTGTCCATTCCGGCAAGCGGACCGTCACCACCGAAGAGGGCATTGCCCGCTTGATTCATCGCCGCTTGCGAAATATCGCCTGCCATTGGTGGCATGCCAAGTTGATTGGTCAAAGCACCGCCGGCTTCGCCCAGATTATTGATTAGAGAGTTGTCTCCCATGTTGCGATTGGCGCTCAAATCGCCCATGTTGGCGTCGCCACCGACATTGGTGTTGCTGACGGATTTCGACATTGAGTACGAAGCGCTCGATGTTGGCGGGGCACCCATGCCACCGCCGGCACCACCACCCAGTCCTGCCAGTGCGCCGCCGATTGCTGCCGATGCAGAACCAGTCGCGTCGTCTTTGCCACCACCGGCGCCACCGCCTGTTGGAGGTCCACCGTCTTTCGGTCCGCCCGGACCACCGGCATCAATGCCGCCGGCTCCCGGCCCGGCACCACCCGGTCCTCCGCCTGGACTGCCTTCCGGTCCGCCGGCGCCACCGCCTTTGGAGCCACCAAGACCGCCGCCGCCACCAGCCGACGTTGCCATCGGTGAAGGAGAGACGGTGAGGCTTTGACTGAGTCCGGCCTTACCTACTGGAGATCCGCCGCCCGAGCTGCCGATGGCACCCGTGGCACCACTGGAACTGGAAAGTGACGGAGCTGATGGACCGGAACCGCCGCCGCTGCGTGCGCCACCACCGGTAGAACCACCGGTCGCGCCACCACCGCCGCCGCCGCGATCGCTGCCGCCGCCCTTGCCGCCCATTGCCGACGACAACTGACCCATAGCTTCCTTAGCCATGGTTTCAGCACCAGAAGCAGCGCTGGAAACCAGACTGACGAAGTCGAACGCCGATTTGACCGACTGCACGCAGAGGAAGACCAATGCGCAGCAGTAGACCGTGCCGGTGTCGCCGACGCCCTTGAATGCAGCCAGCAAGAAGATAGATGTGTTCCAGAACAAAGCCCAGAAACATAAGATGATTACGCCCTCGACCCAGGCACCGAACGCCTGTCGCAGTCGGGGAACCGGCCACACCCAGAGAGCAGCCGAGATCGGTCCCATGCACCACAGGTAGTATAAGAACACCATCTGGAATGCGCAGTAAATGTTCCACGTCAAACCAAGCCCAGCTAACGTCTGGTTGAACAGAAGTCGGTTGATCATCATGGACGCGTTAACGTCTTCGTCGGGCAGCCGCGATTCATCCACCGGAATACAAGGATCGTGAAGTCTGGTTGCCAGAGTGTGTGATTCCATCGAGGACCAAACGTCATGATTGACGATTGCTGCCGGAATTGGAGGCTCGATGGCGTTGCGGTTTGAACTTGGTGTGTTGATTGGCAACGCGCGCGTGATCGCGCATTTGGCGTCCTGATACATGTCGCTGCCGAACATCCGATGATACTCGTCGGCTATCGTAAACGTCAGCGAATTGGACACGTCGATGCCATAGTTTATAACCAGGAAAGAGCCTGGAATCAGGAAGATGGCGATAACCGATCGCATCAATCCTTCGAAGGGACTGACGTCACCGAGGATGCCGGAGCCCTGAGCGACAATTGCTCGAACCTGAGCCAGAGCCGCTCCTGGAAGGAGAAGCAGGACTGCCATCGGGATGAAAAGTTCATAACGAATTCTTTGCCAGACGTTTCCTGCTTCGGCGGTGAAGTTGCCGAGCGGCTGCCTGACGTAATCGATCGCGTTGACGCATTGGTTGACGCCCATGTTGGCGGCCGAGTTACCGGCTGAGTTTGCCATGGTGCCTGCCATTGCAGTCGACATCCACATTACCTTTTCAGGGTCGAACAATTGCTCGAGAAAACGGTTGTGGTTGTAGCGTTCAATCACCTGGAACTGAGTATCGGAAACCGGATATCCAAAGGTTTGGAACAAGTTTTCTTGAATCGCTTCGTCTCTGAAGGTCGGAACCGCCGACACTGCAGTCGGGATCGTCACCGGCCAGGAATAGACCATACCGGACTTGGAGTGGATAACCACGCCGGGTCCCATCGAGCGCTGGTCTTCGACGACGTCGTGACCACCTTGAGGGTTGTGCTGAGTTCTGACTCCGTGTTGAGCCGCCGCTGGAAAACGCAAAAAGTAGTTGTGGCGCGTATCCCAGTGGGTGAGCGGGTTAGAGTCAGGTCCGGATGCGAATGCCGCCGGCAGTGCGCTCAGCAAATAAACGCCAAACATCAGATAGGCAGCCAGAACACTCCTATTCAACCAGCGCTTGAAACGCGCTTGCGTTTTTCCTGGAAGTCCGGTGTTGGTTGTCGGCGTTTTCATTGTGGTCGTGTCCTTAGCGGAGTTGTTGTTCGAGTGGATCATGGTGGCAGTTTGGTTTTTGATTATGTTTTTCATTTTTCTGCCCCCCTATTCGTCATCGCCGCTGGAAGGAGGTGGTGGCGGTGGTGGTGGCGGCGCTTGCGGGGTTTGCCCGCCGCCGTCATTGCCTCCGCCGGATAGATCGACTGACACATTGAGTGCTCCGCCTCCGGAACCACCCGAGTCGCGGGCAGCTCCGCCCGCATCGCCAGCCGCTGAAGCTATTTGTTGTGCATCGGCGCCGCCGTTGTACCTGGCGCATTCAGAGCCTGGTGCCAATCCAACTGGAGCTGAACCTGATGGCATGGCTTCAGCCGGCAAGCCGGTTCCCGCGCTAGCCGCGTCGGCACAAGCACCGCCGCCGCCACCATCACCGGAGTCGCCGCCGCCTCCGCCGCCATCAGCAGATGGAGGTAGAGATCCGCCCACGCCCCCAGCGTCAGCCCCGCCGCCACCGGAATCACCGGAGTCGCCGCCACTGCCGTCGCCGCCACCGCCGGAGCCACCACTGCCACTATCTGCAGAAGCAGTCGGAGGTGGAGGTGCATCAGGGTTGGCTGAATCTAGTCCTTTAGCTCCGGAGTCGCCTGCCGAGCCCTGGGATGACGAACTATCGCTGCCCTCAGGAC